>Ga0307989_1000935_pt1 | contig 16930 bp, 17 predicted proteins | sample EllFjometagen185_FD_203164 | JGI IMG/M metagenome (GOLD analysis project Ga0307989, IMG submission 203164) | Marine microbial communities from Ellis Fjord, Antarctic Ocean - #185 | ecosystem: Environmental > Aquatic > Marine > Unclassified | place: Southern Ocean | collected 2014-10-08
AGGAGTAACGGCTATTATTTATTTTCAATAAATTGTCCGTTAATTACCTGATACATAGAGAATCCAACACCAATTGCATCACCTCTTTCGTCAAATTTGATAATTCCCAGTGGTGTGGCCACATATTCGTTTCGAAGTACGTTTATAATATCTTCGTATTTAGTTGAATTGGCTTTATCTATTGCATTTAACATCGCCAAAGCAGCTGAATAAGCATTCAGAAAGAAAGCACCCGGCTCTTCCTGGAACTCTTTTTTATGAGCGGCAACAGCTTCTTTTGCCAGTGGGTTACTAGTTGTATCCATAGGTCCGGAAGCATAAACGCCTTCTGCATATTTGCCGGCAACTTTAATAAAAGTATCATCTTTAACACCATCGTCAGAAATGAAAATGGTATCCATTTTTTTCTTTCTCATTTGGGTGACGATTTTAGAAGCCTCAGGATGATATCCACCAAAGATAACTGCTTCAGCACCAGATCTTTTGATTTTTTGAACAACAGCTGAATAGTCAACGGCACCTGGCGTTACACCTTCATAAAGGACAACAGTTCCTCGACTGTCATCTTCAAGAAACTTTTTTGCAAATTCAGCTAAACCTTTACCATAATCACCTTTATCATGAATGACAGCAACTTTGGTAAGATTTAAAGTATCCAGTGCAAAATTAACTTCCAGTAAAGCTTGTGCATCATCAGAAGCGATTGTTCTGAAGAAGTTTGGATAATCTCCACTTTGAGTTAATCCAGGGTTTGTTGCGGATGGAGACATTGCGATAGTGTTTGCTTCTTTATATACTCTCAAAGCAGGCTTAGTAGCGCCACTACAGATATGTCCCAAGACAATGTGTACTTTATCGCCAACAACTTTTGTAGCTGAATTAGTAGCTACTTCAGGCTTACAAACGTCATCTTCGATAACGAGTTCAATTTTTCGACCATCAATTCCACCGAGAGCATTCAATCGAGCGGCAACCAATTTAGCAGCTTTAATGGTAGGAATACCATAAGAAGCCAAGTCGCCTGAATGCGGTCCGACAACTCCCATTTTAATCGGAGGAAGTTCTTTAGCAACTGCTTCTTCTTTTTTTTCTTTTTCGCATGATGTAATTAGTAGTCCGCCCAAGGCCAGAGCAAAAAACAAAATTATTAATTTTGTAAACCACATACTTTGCTTTTTCACCATTCTTAATTCCTCCATCAAAAATATCAGATTAATTTCTTTAACTAACTATATAATAAAGCTCTTTTATAGTGTTTTGGCCATTCTGAGTCAAGTTAGATTTAAAAAATTATTATAATATCAAGACCGTTTAAGCACTAACTATCACTCGCTTTTAATTTCAAAAAACCGCTTCAGGCGATCAAAAAAACAAGTACCTTAACTTGATATTCTCAGGGACGACCATCTTCCCACCAGAAAGTATTGAATTCAAGGGGATCGTAAAATCGTCTTTTATGATAAATACTAATAAGAGGCGTTAATGGCAAGTCCGACTCGTGGAGCAAGCGATCAGCAGTGAGTATAATACCTAAAAAAAAACCATATTTTTTAATCGCTATCCTCCCATACATGCTTCCCGTCGGGTAACTTGGGCTTCTGGCTCCGTCTGCAGGGCTAATCACGTCTGAATAAAAAGACATCAATCCGCCCCACACCCATTGGGAAGCGTCTGTCACATAATAATTCCGGCTTGAAACTGAGTTTTGTTTTTTACTGACAAACGGTGCTTTCATTTTATTCTCAGCCATCAGGACTGAGACACCTGATAACAGACAGAGTAATATTAAGATAAAGAGAAGAAAACCTTGAGGCTTATTCATCTTCAGGGGGTGTAAAGCGAATCAAAAACTCATAATTTTTAACATATCCTAGCTGTTCTCTGGCATAGGTATCAAAGTAAGTTTGATTATTTTTAATGGAATTAATTTTATTTAACCAAATTTGCTTTTTCTTTTTTAGCAATTCAATTTTGGCTTCAATTGCCATTTCCTTTTTTTTCAATTTATGGAATTCAAAATAGCCTTTATCACCCAGGAAAGACAGTAAAAAAACAACCACAGAGCATAACACAATCAAGCTTTGTATAATTTTCTTCTCGTTAAGATTTATGTTTTTCATAAAAAATTAAAAAAATTGACATTATCTAACACAGTAGCCATTTCGAAAAAAAGAGAATTTCTTTACAGGTATTTGAATTTATTATAGATAAAATTAAAAATATGCAATTAACATAAAATCGAACAATAATTCAATTGAAATGATTAAGCAATTATTAATTTTTGATACACTATTTTAAACAAAACCCTTGACCAATTCATAAATTCTATTTTAAATATGGTGTTTCGAGGGCCCATAGCTCAGTTGGTTAGAGCATCCGGCTCATAACCGGACGGTCCCTGGTTCGAGTCCAGGTGGGCCCACCAAAAACTAATGAGAAAAGTAGAAAAATGGATCAAACGAGTATCTATATTCAAGATCTCTTATCAGTATTTTATAGCATCTAAACCTCAGGAGTTACCTCCAAATGTTTAGATGCTTTTTTTTTGTTTACAACCTAAATCTGTAAAAAATAGCATCTATGTCTGATAAGTCAAAGGAGAAAATCATGCAAGATTCAATAAAAGCGGTTTTACAACTTTCAAAAGAAGATCGCATGGTTCAATCTAGCCATAAATTGTTGAATTCTTTTCCTGATAAAAAGAAACATCTTCAAGAGCCTCTCGCCAAAGTTGAGCATCAAATTCTAAATTATAAAAATAAAATCGGTACTTTTACTCAGCAGATCGAAGAACGTGAAAAATTGGTCCTGATTGAAAAGGAAAAAATCAAGAAGTCTGATCTTAAAATGCAGTCGGTTAAAAACCAAAAAGAGTATGCAGCCTCACAAAAAGAAATAGAGACTGTTAATAAAATTATCAAACGTGTCGAAGATCAGATTCTTGAACTTGAAGGTCAGAAAGAACCAATTGAAGAGAAGTTAAACACCATTTCTGTTGAGTATACAGAAGAAAAAGTGATTCTGGACAAGAAGCTTGAAAAATTAATTGAAGAGGAAACTTCTGTTAATGAAAAAATCGAAATCTATAATGCTTTGAAAAAGGAACTCCTCACTAAAATTGACCCGAATTTACTCAAAAAATACGAAAAACTAAGTCAACGGAAGATAGTACCTTCTGCAATTGAAATTTCAGCACCTAATTGTCAGGGATGCGCCATTGCGATTCCAGCACAGTTATTTAATGAAATCATTCAATTTTCCAATGGCGTATGCCCCCATTGTGGAAGACTTCTGTTTTATAAAAAGCCAGAACCTGTTGAAGAAAAACCGAAAGCTAAACCGAAAAAAAAAGCAAAACGAAAAACTAAGACGACCAAAAAAGAAAAATAATCACTTAATATTATTTTCCAAATTATTAACATAATTAGATAAGAGGTTAATTGATTGCAGGCATCGTCGTTTTATTTCTGCTGGTACTTCTAAGTGGTTTCTTTTCGAGTATGGAAACCGCTTACTTTTCCCTTAGTGAAATTGATTTAATCGAAATCGAGAAATCCAGCCGTAAGAACAGAAAAATAGTACTTGGATTACTGAAGCAAAAAGAAAAACTGTTAAGCTCTATTCTGATCGGTAATAATATTGTTAATATCTCTGCCGGTTCCCTCAATGCCTTTTTAGCACAACAATACGGTCCCCTGTTTGGATTTTCCCCTGAACTGGCAATAACTATCTCAGCCATTATATTAACGATTATCATTCTGATATTTGGAGAAATCATTCCCAAAACTTTTGCTATATATAATAATAGGGAACTGGGCTTGTTCTTTGCTCCTGTTGTCTTGGGATTTAGTGTTGTCATTTCACCAATTACCTATTTTTTTAATCAATTTAACCAGCTATTAAATCGGGTTCTCAAAAATAAAAAAGGAAAAACACATCAAATTTCAGAAAAAACCGTAATTAATGTTATTTCAAAAGGTGAAGAGCAGGGCGTTATCAATGAGAGAGAAAAAAAATTGATTCAAAATGTTTTTCAATTTGACGAGATGGAAGTTTATCCGATTATGACCCCTAGAACTTCTGTTTTTGCCTTGAAAGATTCAATGAAACTGTCGGAGGTGCGGGATATTCTGCTTGAAAAACGTTTCTCTCGTATTCCGATTTATAAGGAAACCATCGACAATATTACCGGTGTGATCAATCTGAAAACTATTTTTCAGGATATGTTGAACGGAGATCAGAATATTGAATTGATTACATTAGCGCAGAAACCCATATTTGTTTACGAAACGCTTTCTATTTCAGCCCTATTGGAACAATTTAAAACCAAACGGACTCATTTAGCCATTGTTGTGGACGAATTTGGAGGTATGGCCGGTTTAGTTACCCTGGAAGATGTATTGGAGGAATTGGTTGGAGAGATTTATGATGAAAAAGATGAGATTGACACTTCTATTAGGAATACAGAGCCTAACAAATGGTTGATTAACGGTAAAACTGATATTATAACCATTAATAAAAATATTGAAGGTGAAATATTAATTCATGGTGATTTTAATACGCTTCAAGGCTTAATTATGTCTTACCTTGAGCGGATACCTGTCGTTGGCGATTTTCTGTTTGTCAACCCCCACCGGTTTAAGGTAATAAATATGGAAAGAAACGAAATCACCTCCGTTTTAGTTGAATATCATCCGGAAGAAGGAGAAGATGATGAACAGATCATCGATTCAGATTTTTCCTGAGCTATTCCTCTAGAAAGAGTAATCAACAAACGCAGTAAAATCGGATAAAGTAATGAAAGCATTAAAAATAGCCATTGTTGCCATTTTAGTTTTCAACCTTGGAACATCAGTTATTAGGTGGTTGTCAGAAGATCCCACTCCGGAGTCTTACGTCGAAACCCCTGCTGCAGAAGGTTTAGAGTTAAAAGCATTAACCGCATTAACAAAAGAAATCCGATCCGGTCAGGAACTGGAAAGAAGATTGAACGAAAAGGAAGGGATCAATAATCTGGATTTAAATAGTGATGATATCGTTGATTATGTCACTATTACCGAATTTGGAGCGGTCAGCAATAAAATTGGATATTCTCTAGTCGTCGAACCGGCTAAAAACGAAAAACAGGAAATTGCAACCATAACGGTTGAGAAAAGTCAAAATCAGGCTGAAATCCAGGTTGTTGGGAACGAACAAATATATGGGGACAATGCCATATATAACGATTCAACACCCATTGAACGAAATGTTTCACAAAGCCATTATCGTAGTTCCAGCCTTTTTCCGATTATGGCAACCTATTTTATCATGCGGCCGCTTTGGGCATCTCCTTGGAATTACGGATATTACCCGTCTCACTATTCTCCTTACAATCGCGCAAATTCAGCAGGATATGCTCGACAAACGAAATCATACCAAACCAATAGTGTTAAATCAGGGGCAAACGCTTACCAAAAGAAATCATCTCAAAAAATTAGCAGCCCTAATAAAGGAAAAGTCGCCAATAAGGGAATCAATCGTAGTTTAACCAAACCGACTACCACCCAAAAGAAATTTCAAGCTAATAATAGTAAAGTTCGTTCCGGAGGGTTCGGAAATTCCGGTAAGCGTACTCTTTCTGCAAAAAAATCTACTCGTAGTTCTTCCATATTTGGCGGCAGCTCTTTCCGATCAAGTAAATCCAGTTCAAGAAGCTTTAGTTTTGGTGGTAAATAAAAGACAATAGTAAATTCAATTATGATAAATTTTAAAAAGTTGCTGGAAGCTTTGCCTGAAGGGACTTTCCAGTTTGAAGGCAATTTAGAGCAAGAAGTATCCGCTGTTACCTGGGACTTTAAAAAGGTCACCCCCGGTGCACTTTATTTCTGTGTTGAAGATGAAGAGTTTCAGGAAAGCCATATCGTTTCCAATGCTTTTAATTATTGGGCTGATGCAGTACAAGCCGGTGCCATTGGCTTGTTGACCCAAAAGGGAAAAATAACCCGTTGTCCGGATGGTGTTTCAGTCATTGCCGTTGATGATGTCAATGAAGCCATGGCTTTTTTGTGTCGTCAGTTTTATGGTGATCCCTTGAGTCAGATGCAAATTGTTGGTATAACGGGGACAAATGGTAAAACAACCACCAGTCAATTACTGGATTCGGTTTTTTTAGCTGCGGGGAGACAAACGGGAATTATTGGAACCATTGGAACATTTTTACCTTCTGGTAAGCAAAGCGCCAGTCACTTATCCAACCCCATGGCATCTGAGTTGTTTGAAATCGGAAAAGCGATGGCACAGGAAAATGTAGATTCCCTTATTATGGAAGTAACTAGCCACAGCATGGCTTTTAACAGAAATGCAGCGATAAATTTTGATATCGCAGTATTTACCAATTTAACTCAGGATCATTTAGACTATCATCTCACTATTGAAAATTATAAAAAAGAGAAGCTGAAACATTTTCAGAACCTGGGTGCCTTTGATAAAAAAGCTTACGGTATTGTAAATATTGATGATGCCACAGCTGTCGATTTTTTAAATGCCATCGATAAAAAACGCATTAGATCCGGCAAGGTTGATGTTTTAACTTACGGTATTCGCAATAAAGATGCGGACCTGGTTGCTTACCCGAAGCAAATGACTGGTGGGTTCAGTACTTTTGATGTTTTTCTAAAAGGAAATCATCTATCGGAAATATATTTACCAATGCCAGGCCTCTTCAATATTTATAACTCTCTGGCAGCTTTTGCCAGTGCTTTTGCACTTGGAATTGGCATCGATCAAATCACCGAAGGTTTAAAAAATGCCCGACAAGTCGATGGACGATTTGAAAAGGTTGATTGCCCGAGTGAATTCGGAGTTTATGTTGATTATGCGCATACACCCGATGCACTCAAAAAAATCCTGGAAGAAATTACCACCATCACTCGCAAGAAAACGATTGTTGTCTTTGGTTGCGGCGGGGATAGGGATCGCACAAAACGGGCTGAAATGGGCAAGATTGCTGCCGATCTGGCCGACACTTATATTGTTACTTCCGATAATCCCAGAACTGAAAATCCCGAACGAATCAATCGGGATATTGTATCCGGAATCCCCGAAGATAAACATTCAGATTTAATTGTTGAAGTCGATCGCAAAAAAGCCATTTATATGGCACTTGAAATGGCGGCTCCTGGTGATTCAGTACTAATTGCAGGGAAAGGGCATGAAACTTATCAAATTATCGGAGATCAAGTACACGCTTTCTCAGATAGAATTACCGCTCAATCCTTTTTCTTATCTCAGCATAATAAATTCTCCCGTGCCTGGTTAACCGTTAATACCAACCATATCAAACATAATTTTCAACTGATCTTTAAAGATAAGCCAGAAGATCTGAAAATTTTGACAGTTGTGAAAGATAATGGTTTAGGTCATGGAATATTGGAATTGGCCAATGCAGCTAAGGAAGCGGAATGTGATTATCTGGCTGTGGCCTGTATGTCTGAAGCACTTAAACTAAGACAAAATGGTTTTCCAAAGATGCCGATCCTGATACTTGGAGAGCGAACCGATCAGGGGATACCACTATGTGTCCAGCATGACCTCACTATTCAGGTTCAGTCTTTTGAAAAAGCAAAAAAAATTGCCAAATATGCCAATGATTTAAATAAAGTATGTAAAATTCATATTAAAATTGACACCGGTATGGGGCGCTACGGAATTCACTACTTAGAGGCTTTGAATGAAATTAAAAAAATAAAAAGCCTGAAAGGTATCGAAATCGAAGGACTAATGACACACTTTGCACAGTCTGATCATACACAAAAAGAGTATGCAAATATACAGTTGGAGCGCTTTCAATCAATTATTGATTCTTTAAAAACAGAGAAGCTTTTACCACCTATTGTTCATTGCTGTAGTACAGACGCTTATTTGGATTTACCAGAAGCCCATTTTGACATGGTGCGATTGGGGTCTCTGCCTGTGGGTATTTATCCCTCAGAAGTTACTCGTCGCATAGAAATAGAAGGAAATACTTTAAAACCAGCCTTAACTGCCACAGCTATTATCACCTTTATAAAACAGATCAATGTCGGAGAAAGTGTTGGATATGGGACGCATTTCACGGCAAAAACCCCGACAAAAATTGCAATTTTGCCTATCGGCTATGGGGATGGTTACCCCCGTTTAAAAAATCAAGGATATGTTTTAATTGCGGGGAAACAGGCTCCTATTATTGGTTGTAACTCTCTGGATTCCACGATGGTAGATATATCAGACATCCAGGAAGCGGCAATTGGAGATGAAGTTGTCTTAATCGGGCAGCAAGGAGATCAAATAATCACAACGATGATGTTAGCAGAATGGGCAGGTACGGTGACCTATGATATTTTATGTCGATGGGGAGAAAGAATGGATCGTGTCAGCATTTAATTTATTTTGAATTTAATTTTTCCTAAGTAAACAATGGCATTAAAAATTTTTCAGGGATCTTTCATAACCGTTATTTTGGAAAGTGGAACCTTATCACTACTGATACTTTCCATACTTATTTTAATGTCAATCATCTCCTGGGGATTAATATTTAAAAAATGGTTTTTATTTACTTTAGCAATTCGTGACGCTAAACAGTTTTTAGAAACGATTGACCTACATAAGGGATTATCTGAGATAATGTATCGGGCTGAATTTGCCCCTAATACCTATACCGCCCGACTGTTCCAGTCGGCTTATTCTGTATTCAGTCGTCAATATGATAATGATGGATTCAAGTTAAATGCTGAAGAACATCAGAAAATGGTCTATCGACTGGAAAGGACAATAGAAAAGCAAATCACTGATCAGAATGCTGAAATGGAAAAAGGGCTATCAGCTCTGGCTAGTATTAGCAGTTCTGCTCCCTTCATTGGATTATTTGGAACTGTCATTGGAATTATTGATGCATTCTACAGTATTGGTGCCCAGGGAAGTTCTAATATAGCTGTGGTAGCACCAGGAATATCTGCAGCTCTGGTCGCAACCGCTTTTGGATTATTTACTGCCATACCAGCCTTGATGGCTTATAATCTCTTTCGGGATAAAACACGTTTTATCGCAAATCAAATGCGTAGTTTTGGATTGGAACTATTGGATTGGTTAACAGAGGATATTCATGTTACGGCAGAATGATCAGGTATTTGAGTCTATCAGTGATATTAATGTGACACCATTTGTGGATGTCCTGTTGGTATTATTGGTTATCTTCATGATTACCGCACCATTATTTACAAAAACCATTGATATTCAGTTGCCCCAGGAAAACGTCAGATCCGCAAATCTGAAAGATGCCCGAAAATTTATTGTCACGATCAATAAAAACGGAAACTATTATATTAAGGGTAAAAAATATTCATTAAAGAAATTGAAAGCAATCGCTAGTACCTGGGGGGAGAAAAACCGTGGCAAAGTTGCCTTTATTCGTGCCGATAAATCTGTTGATTATGGAAAAGTAACTGCGCTGATGGCAATTTTAAAAAACATGGGTATTCAACAATTGGGACTTTTAGTTGAGAATAAAAATAATTAGGTTCGGGTAACCGTTTCCGGATGTTTCAGAATCACCAGATACAGTGTTGCGTTATGATTCAAAAATTGATTCAAACATCTTATTTTTACACACTATCTATTGGGGTGCATGTTGCCGTCCTGATTTTACTGATGCTTTCTGTTAATATTAAACCAACCGTTGTACCCCCTGTAATTTCTGCCTCAGTTTATTTCGAAACTCCTAAAAAAGTAGTCATTAAAAAGAAACTCATTAAAAAACCTACCATTATTACCAAAAAATCGAAAAAAGTAAAAAAAGTAAAAAAAGTAAAAACGCTTCTCCCGATCGTTAAGCCAAAAATAAGAGCAATTGATTCACAAAATTATCCTGCTGACGATAATAGCTCTGAAAAACTAACTCTGAATTCAGAAAATCCACTTAATCTCAAAGGCTTTCTCAGAGCAAATCAATTAACTCAAAAGCAACAACCAGCTCAAAGTACTAACATAACAGGTAATAGTAGCACCCTGACTAATAAAACAACCAAGGTCACTCAAAAATATAAAACCACTCTTTTAGCCAAAAACTCTGATGCATCACCCCAACCAGAACCGGTTCAAAAATCTCCTAAAAAACCGGTGCTGGAACAAACCATTGAATCTAATCAATATGATGATTTATTGGCGGAATATGATGTTGATGAACATGAAAATACAAGCTTAGTGACTAAATGGTCGAAACGAACCGAAAAAAAAATATTTCAAAAATCGCTTTTTTTCCAGATTTCAGAGCATTGGGTTCTGCCACCGGTGGCACTATCTGACTTTAGGGTAATCGTTTCAGTTATAATGACCAAGAAGGGAGAGATAAAAAAAATTGATTTCATAGAATATGCACCACTAGCCATTATTAATGTTGCCGTTGAAAGAACCTTACGTCGGTCGGAACCCTTTGAAAATGTACCTAATTCTATGCTTCAACCCAATGGTGAATATAAAACTGTATTTAAATTTACCGCTAATCAGGTAGCTAATTAATGATCATGATTTTCCATAAAAGCTACTCCAGGAAAATATTTTCCTTCTTTTTTTTAGTCTGGGTATGTAGTAGCTATTTAACATTTCTATATGCAGATAATACACAGTCGATAAAGATTAGTAATTTAACCTATAAAAGTTTCAGTGTTGCCTTTGATATCGAATCCTCCGCTAATCCGAAAGAATTATCCTATTTACATAACAATATTCGTAAAAACCTTAAATGGTCGGGAATGTACGAAATAAGCCTGAACCCCAATCAGGCGGATGTCACCATCGGTATCAATTACACTCCAAGCAATCAGATTACTGCCACTATCGACTCCAAATGGGGAAGCCGGTTTTTAGAGATCAATAAACCTTTGAAAGCAACAGATCATACTTTTCATATATTCGATAAAATCATTAACGAAATCGTCTTTCAATTAACCGGAGAACATTCTCATCTGGGAAATGCCATTGTATTTGTAGAAAAAGGACCCTATGAGGGATATAAACTTGTCTTGATAGACCCTTATGGAGATGGACGCCAGGTTTTAGTGGATGACGGTACCCTAAATATATTACCCCGGTGGAAACCAGATTCAACAGCGATTTTATTTACTTCCCTCGGACGGAGTGGCAGCAAAATCAAACAATACGATTTTAAAACCAAAAATATCAAAACTTTTATGGCCAGTCGTGATAAATTTAGTGGTGGCACCTGGGGACCAAGGAATGAGTTAATTATTACTATTTCTAAAAAAGGTAATTCTGATTTATACAAAATTAATCAGGAAGGGAAAATATTACAACAGTTAACCCATCGTTCTTCAACAGAGTCAAACCCTCGCTGGTCACCTGATGGAGAGCGCCTGTTGTTTATTTCGAACCGCAGTGGCAGCATTCAAATCTACCAACGGGATATGAATACAGGCGAAGAGTATCGGATGTCTTACGAAGGGGGCACTAACGTCGAGCCTAGCTGGAGCTCAAATGGGGCTTATATTATTTTTGCTGGTATTCGCAAGGGTCTTTATCAGATTTTTTTAATGGGCAAAGATGGTAGCTTTACCCAACAAATTACAAATGGCAGTAACTCTTCAGAACAACCTGTCTGGGCTCCCAGCGGTCGCCATATATTGTTTACATCAAAAATCGGACATGATTACAAACTTTATATAATGAATGCTGACGGCACAAACAGACACCGTGTCTCCCAAACCGGAACCGGAATTAGCGAATTTAATCCTGCCTGGACTGCCAATTTCGATTGGCAAAAATAAGCCAGGATTGACACCTTGTCCTGACCCGATTAGTTTAGGGATCAAAACCTCAGATTTATTAACCTTTTACACATAAGTTGACAATGAAATATCAGAAGATCGGTTCAATCAAATACCGTCATCACTTCAGTTTTCTTTTTCTTTGCATATCAATTATAATACTATCTGCTTGTACTCAAAACAAACCAGATCCCAGAATTGATTTTTTGCAAAGCAAAACCGGTGTCTTGGAAAAAAGAATTGTAGAACTTGAAAACCAAACCAGAATAAATAGCTTAAAGCAGACCAATGAACTGGAAGCTTATAAAAAAGAAATTTCAGCTAAATTAAGCAATGCTAGAAAATCACAACGCTTTTTTATCAAAGAGTTAGACCAATTGAAAAATGATATTCAGACAATCACTGCTGAATATGAAAAAACACTTCAAAAAATCCACTATAATAATCTCGAATTCAAAAAGGTTCAAAAGAAAATTGGAGATTTGATTATCTCGGTTGACGAACTAAAAGCCTTTTTCAATGATAATTTAAATATTTCATCTGACTCCAAAGCTGTGGCTGGTGATGAAATTAAAATATTTAAGAAAGCCCATCTCTTATATAAAAAACGGCAATTAGATAATTCTCAAAAATTATTTATCTTATATCGTCAGAAAGCCCCTAATACTGAGTTAACAGACGATGCGCTATACTATACCGCCTATATTCATTTTCTTCAAAAACAATATGAACAGGCGATTTTACATTTTTTTGAACTGAATAAACAATATCCGGACTCTAACTGGTCAAACGATGCGAAATGGTGGTTAGCTATTGCTCTGGAAAGAACAGAAGATTTAGGTGGTGCAAAGGACATATATATGGAATTGGCAAAACTACCACAAAATAATCCAATTCACCATAAAGCCAAAAGACGCTTAGAAGAACTCCAAACTTCCAACTGAGATACTGATGAAAAGAATTGCACTGGCCCAAATGAATAGTAGTGACCAATTGCAACAAAATCTCAATCAATCTATACAATTGATTGAAGAAGCTGCTGCTTTAGGGGTATCATTAATTGCCTTTCCGGAAACATTTTTATTGATCGGAGATCGAAAAGATGTCTTTTCTGTTGCCGAAGAAATCCCTGGAAAATTGACATCAATTTTCGGAGAAATGGCTGTAAAGCACAATATTTCAATACTCTTAGGAAGTATTATAGAAAAAACACCAGAGTCATCTAAAAAGTTCTACAACACCTCTGTGCTTATCAATCAAACAGGTAAAATCATTGCTCAATATCGAAAAATTCATTTATTCGATATTGATTTACCCCACTATCATTTTTTTGAATCCGACTACTATTTACCAGGTTCCGAAATTGTATGCAGTGAGCATGAAATAGCAAAAATCGGTCTGACCATCTGTTATGATTTAAGGTTCCCAGGGCTGTTCAGCAAATTGGCAAGCCGTGGTGCACAATTAATTTTTGTACCGGCAGCCTTTACCTTGGAAACCGGTAAAGATCATTGGATGTCACTATTAAAAGCCAGAGCCATTGAAAACCAGGTTTACATCGCAGCTCCCGCACAATTCGGGAAACATCAGGGGAATCGAAATACATTTGGGAACAGCGCTATCATCGACCCCTGGGGTAGTGTCATTTGTCAAGCGCCCTATAAAACAGGACTGATTTGTGCAGAAATTGATCTGGATTATTTAAAGCAAACCAGAGCCCATATGCCTGTTCACCAGCATAAAATCAGTGAAATAGACTTTTAGATATTAAAATCTTTTTAAACACGCCTCTAAAGCAATAAGAAAGCGTTCATATGTACCCAAAGAGTATTCACCCATGTTAAATATTCTAAATACCTGATCTGATAATTTTCCTTGTGCTGAATAAATATCATATGACTCACCATCACCATTATCCCAGTTAGCCAAATCATCGGCCAACTTCTGATAATCAACATTTTTAGGCAGAAAGAGAGCGGTCCCGATATTCTGCTGAATCATACCCGGTTTTTGATAGGTCTCTAATCTCAGGTTTTTATAGCCATTTCTCAATATCTGAGTGCGATCCTGGTACATTTTAATTCGTGCCACTAGTCCACCTCTCTCCTCAAAATCATTTAATGCCGCCTCAAATTCCAACAATGCTCTGATATTTATTGTAAAAGGATGGCCACCATTTTTTTGACCCATTTCTTCCAAATAATCTTTTCTGACAACACAAAAGCTAAGATCAGGATTAGAGTGCAAAGCTTTATTAGTGGAACAGATTAAAGTATCTATTCCCCAGCCATTTAAATTGATCTCTTCTACATATATTGATGCAATAGCATCAACAATAAATCTGAGATCCAACTTCTGACAAAGTTTACCAACTGCTTCAATAGGGTTTAGCAAGCAAACACTTGTACAACCATGAACCATCCCAATCGTACCAACTTGATGCAGCTTCACCAATTTTTCAATTTGATCAATATCCGGTTTGTTCCCCCATTCTTGTTCATATCTTATCGTTTTTAAACCCAGCTGCTCGCAGAATTCAGCTTGTCGCACCCCATAAGCATCATTCACAATAATTAAAACACCTCTCTCATCAATGCAAGACCCCATAGCGGCAGCGATGGATCCAGAACCAGATGAAGAGAATATTACCGTTTCATGACTATCTTCAGCGTCTAACAGTTTAACGATATTATTTCTGATACGTTCTAAAACAGGTTTCAGCGCAGGGCCCCGTGGGACAATCGGTTGCTTAGCATATGGTTGGCAAATTGAATTTACACTGTCAGATAGGTGAAATACTGCCGGAGTCAATGATACTTTTTTCATGATAAACCTCTGGTTTTTCATTGATTAATTTATTAATTATTACATGGAAATCTTCGATCTGTGGATGTTCATTACCAATAAACCCTAAATTTGTTTGATATAATAATATATAAAATATGTGTTTAAAAAAGGAAAAAATCCTCATTATAGCGACGAGATATCGCACCTTAACTCCTAGAAAATTGACTTTTCTAGGCAGTTGCTGGTTTAGGCATAATTAATCTTATGTCCTCGATTTAAGCAAGGCTTAATTAGTCTCGTGTCCACTGATTTACACGTATCATCGCTGGCGGCTGTCCAGGTCAAGGTCAGCGTCGTGTTGGTGATACTGGCCGCCGTCACAGTTCCCGGGCTTGGTAAACTTATATCGTTACTTACCGATACAATGAAAGTGTCACAATTTCCGTCACTATCTTGATCGACGCCCTCAACAAAACAGGTGGAGAAGAAAAAGAAACAGTGTTGACAGTCTAAATTTGAATTGTTAGCAGTAAAACATCTAATTGATTTCAACGAAACGAATTCAGTTAATTGAAAAAGCATCAGGTGCCTAAGAAATTAGGTGAATAGGAAATTGGGTGAAAATCCCAAACGGTCCCACCACTGTAAAGTAGAAAACTGCACAGATTGCCACTGGAAACGGGAAGGCGTGTCAGTTTGAAGAAGCTAAGTCAGGAGGCCTGCCTGTTGTAATATTCAAATATCATGAACGATGGAAAAGCTCATGGTTATCTTTCCGATGGAAAGATAACCATGGGCTTTTTTTTTGACTTTTTTTTAGCACACAAGGATTAAAATGGGATATAGAGGAAGAGACATAGAAGTAAGTAATATTGATGAGCATACTTTGCTGGTCGCTGCTTGTGATTCCTGTGGTGGCATCGGAGAAAAAGATTTCGATGTCATCAAAGTACCGGCAGAGTTAGTTGGGCGTTTAACGACACGAGTTGTTTTAATGGAATTAATGGCTATCGCAGCCATTCCCAAAATACTTTCCGTGGCAATTTCCACCGAACCAGAACCTACCGGTACTAAAATACTAGCTGGTATTAAGGATGAACTGGATGCCGCTGATTTCAGTAACCTTCCTTGTGCCATCAGTACGGAAAAAAATATCCCCACCCGCCAAACAGGGCTAGGTATCAGTATTGTCGGCACTTGTTCAAAAAAAAACCTTAGAATAGCTCAATCTAAATCTGGTAATCATGTTTATTGCCTGGGATTACCAAAATTTGGAAAAGAGTTGACTCGTATGGATGATCCGGAAATTGCACAAATCAGACATCTAAAGATTCTGAATCAACAGCCAAATATTCATGACATCCTTCCTATAGGATCACGGGGTATATTAAAGGAAGTCAATCAATTAGCAGAACAGGTAAACTGTCATTTTGTGCAAAATAACCATCCCCTTGATATCACAAAATCAGCTGGACCATCCACCTGTATTCTTTTCACCAGCCCGGATACTTTTCCTGATTTATTTCAGGAATCACTTCCAGTAGCTAAAATCGGTCATTTAATTTCGAATTAACACAAAATATCCATTCAATAAAAGGAGCCTCATATGAGTCAGTCATCAACCGGAGATCTTAACCCTAAAAGCCTTCCTATTAAAAGAATCGCTTACATCTCAATTTTTATTGCTTTAAGTGCAGTGGGAGCCATGATAAAAATCCCTAGTCCTGTTGGAACCATCGGATTTGATTCTGCACCGGGTTTCTTTTGTGCATTAGCATTTGGACATTTGGAAGGAATAGCCGTGATTGCTATTGGCCATATGCTAACTTCAGGGGTCATTGGTTTTCCATTGGGACTGCCACTTCACCTTTTTATTGCTGTACAAATGGGATTATGGGCTTTTGCTTTCAGATGGATAAAACAAAAATTTGGATTGATTGTCGCTTCTGTAATCACCGTTATTTTAAATGGTGTGCTTTCATCATTTACTCTATTTTTTATTGGGGGAATGGGGGCTGTTATTGGTGTAATGCCATTTTTACTGGTTGGCTCACTAGCAAATGTTTTACTGGCAGCAATCGCTTATAAAGCCGTTAGTAGCAGCAAATTAATTTAAGCCCTAAACAGGAGAAGGCTTCGATGCAACCCATTACTGAGCTTAAAGCTGTTTCTTTTGCTTATAAAAACAAGGATCATTTGGCATTAAAAGATATCACCTTGACCCTGCAAAAGGGAGAATGCCTTTTAATTCAAGGGCCTTCAGGGTCTGGTAAAACGAGTCTGTGTCGTATCCTAAATGGGTTAATCCCCCAAGCCATCGAAGGCGAATTAACAGGAAGTATTTATGT
>Ga0307989_1000937_pt1 | contig 16925 bp, 13 predicted proteins | sample EllFjometagen185_FD_203164 | JGI IMG/M metagenome (GOLD analysis project Ga0307989, IMG submission 203164) | Marine microbial communities from Ellis Fjord, Antarctic Ocean - #185 | ecosystem: Environmental > Aquatic > Marine > Unclassified | place: Southern Ocean | collected 2014-10-08
AACCATTGCGCCCAGCCGTCCGTTTCCAACAGGCAAAGCCTCGGTCCAACTGCTGGCAGGTTTATCGTACCAAAGCATTAACGAGGGATTTAATTCCTTTTCCGATTCAGAGATGTTTTTGCATGAAATCTGTGGTAACAAACTCAAAATGAGGATAAAAAGTGATAGGTTTTTCATTCTTGAAAGATTAGGTTTTTCTGTTCACCCAAACTTACAAATAAAAATGCCAAACCAAGCTCACGTGTTCATCAAAAAAATCGAATTAATTTAAAAAATATTTTTGCTGAAAGTTATTTAATTTCAACAGGTGTTAATTTTTCGGAGATTCCATTATCATTAAATGCTTCGATAGTAAAGTAATATTCCTGATCGGTTGAAAGACTTTTTATTTCAAGAAAATTATTTTCGTAAACCAACCACGAATTATACAATTTGTCGGCTTGAATTCCCCAATGAATATTGTAACCTTGTGTATTTTCCTGTTTATCCCACGACAGATTTACATCCCGATGGTCGGCATTTCTTACAACTTCAAAGTTTGTAACTTTCAAGGGAGATTTCCCTTGACCACCTCCAAAAATGCGTAATCCTGAAATGGAAAGATTGGTCGTTGGAACATGTATGTTTTTATATCGAATAAACTGTGCCACAACCGGTTTTTCCAATTCTACATAATCATTCGGAACATCTTTGAAATCGTTTTTTCGGTCAACTAAAATATTCCAGTTTTCACCATCCAATGAACCTTCAATTAAATAACTGTGGTACAACCCGGGAATTTTGCCGTATAAATCGGTTTTATAATCGTTGTAATTGGTTTGAATTGCATGCACTTTTCCGGGTTTTTCCAAATCAATTTCAATCCACTGTTTGTCGTTATTTTTTTCTGCCACCCAAAAAGTTTTTACGTTCTCATCTACAATGTTTTTGACACTAAATTCTTTTAATTGAGAAGAAGCTGTTACCGGCTTTTTGTACGACAAAAGCATCCAACCGGCAAACTCACCAAATTTGTCTTTTTCTGAAGGTGCAAAATGTGGATAATCGCCAAACGAATTGTTGCAGTACATTAGTCCATCAGCATCAAAAAAAGTAGGAAACATTCCAATTCTTCGTTCCCAACGTACGTTAATTGGCATTGACATAGTAGCAAAATGCCAATAATTTTCACCTGGCCCAACCACAGTACTTCCGTGGCCTCCACCATTTATAAAACCACCGGGTTTGTATGAAACCGGATTATTAGGGGCATATTTGAAAGGTCCCATTGGTGATTTGCTGATGTAAACTCCATCGCCATAAACATTAAATTCTGTTCCCGGAGCAGCATACTGGAGATAAAATTTATCCTTGTATTTTGTTATCCATGGACCTTCGATATAACCTCCCAGAATTGTATCCGAATGGTTTTCGCCAAATCGTTCCCAACCATGTTTTTCAGGTTGAAGATTAATCAATTCGACGATTTTATCCGACGGACGAAACCGATTCGATTTATTCAACTCTCTTGCACGAATTGGATACAAATTTGACGACCCCCAATATTGATATGTTTTACCATCGTCGTCGATAAATATTGCCGGATCCTGCAAATCGTAAACAATTGAAGGTGTTGCCAGCCATTTCCCCGATTTCGGATTCTCGGAAAACAAAATGCTCCCGGCTCCTGAAGGATTTCCGGTCATATAAAGCACAGAATCTTTATAGTTAAAAGCTGCCGGGGCATTTGAACCTTCAAAATACCAGCTTTCAGGTTTTATGAATGTCCAATTATTTAAGTCGGTAGAATGCCAGTACCCCATCGATCGGGTAACAAACATATAATATTCATCTTTGAATTCCACTACAGCCGGATCCGCTCCCGAACGATATGAAATATTGTTGTGGGCATCGAAAATCATATATGTATAATCGATATTAATTGGATTACAGTAGGTTTTAAACGGATTGGTTTGCCCAGTTAAATTAATTGGTAAAAACAGGACAAATATACTGAAAAGTAGAACCAAGATGCTTGTTAAGTTTCGAATCATTTTAAAGTAATTTTAGTTTCTAAAACTAATGTTTTTACTTTGGTAAATTCGAAATACTTATAAATAATTTATCTGTTTATTCAAAATAAAAAAAGAGTCCTCTTGCCTTTATGAGATTATAATCAGACAAATTTTTATTGAAAATTCAACCTTTGTTTTAAATAAAAAAATTCATTCCGTACTTGATTCTGAATCTCACATAAGAATAAAAGATGACTAATAATTTATCCCATCATCAAATTTGAAAAGTGCATAACCTTTTGGTTCTACATATCCCGGAACATCAGATTTATTATTTTCGACCTTTGCATGAGAAGCTGGTATTGAAAATGGCATTTTACCCGTTGGATTAAATCTACCTGTAAGAACATCTAACAATGCATCGGTGGTTGTACCAAAAGTTGCCAGGATTGTATTTGCATCGCCGGTATCAATTTCGCTGATTACCCACGGATTACTGAAATTAATCGCAATTATTGATGGCTTTTTTGCCTTTATTTTATTGACATATTCAACATCAATGTTATTGTTTGATAATTCAATATTTAATTCTGCCCCGGTTGAGCCAAAAAGCCCGCCGGTTTTGGGAATAAGCCAAAGAACAATAATGTCTGCTTTATCAGCCGAATTTACAAACTCCACATCCCAGCTACTCTCTTTGGGTGCAATTATATTATGAGGATTCTCAGAACCACTTGCAACCATATATTTTTCAAAATATACTTTTGTTTTAGATTTTAGAGGAAGTAATGAATTATCGTTCCGTAACATTACTATTGATTTCCGAAAAGCCAGATTTGCACGTTCCTGATATTGTTCATTCCCCACAATAGATTCTGCTTTTTCTTCATTCACATAAGGATTTTCAAAAATGCCCAACTCAAATTTTTCTTTTAAAAGTCGGGTAACCGATTCATCGATTCTTGTTTCAGTAACCAATTCCATTTTAACAGTTTCCAAAAGTTTTGTTGGGTCGGCAATTCCAGAAAAAATATCAACTCCAGCTTCAAGTGCTTTTTGATAACGTTCATAAATAGAGAGATTTTCGGCTCCCCATGGCATCATATAAATTGGACCGGTATCTGAATTTATTATTCCCTGAAAACCAAGTTTTCCACGAAGCAAGTCGTTAATTATTCCCTTGTTGTAAGCAAAAGCGATTTCTTCAAATTCAGTATTTATTGGCTTGGCATAGTAAGGCATAATCGACGAAGTTCCCGCTTCGATGGCTGCAATAAATGGTTTCAGATGATAATCGAACATTCCTCCCGGATAATGTTGGTCTTTTCCCCAATCGAAATGTGGGTCTTGTCCGTCAACTTGTGGCCCGCCACCTGGGAAATGTTTTGTAGTTAAAGCCACCGAGTAGTTTCCAAGTTTTTCACCCTGAAATCCCAAAGTAATTTCCCGAATCATGCTTGCAGCCAAATCGGCATTTTCACCAAAAGTCCCTTCTGTTCTGCCCCAGCGTGGTTCAGTTGCCAAATCAGCCATGTATTGATAACCTTTCCGAATTCCAACTGAAACCCACTCTTTTGCGGCAGTTTCTGCAAATTCGCGAGTGAGTTCGAAATCGCGCATGGCAGCTAAACCCAACTCTCCCGGCCATTTTGAAAAAACCGTTTCACCTAAATTAAGACCAGTAGAATTATCAATACTAATATGGTTTCGTGGATTGGAAGCCAAAATTACCGGAATTCCCAAACGCGTGTTTTCTGCAAGTGCCTGAACTTTATTCGACCAATTTGCAATTGTTTTTGCATCGGTATTAGCTCGAAATATAAAGTGCCGTAAATGCCTTTCGTTAATTCCTTTTGTTGTTCCTGAAACAAACATTGCTGGAGCCGGCAACGGTTTGCGAGTAAAAAAATTATTTTCCATAATCGTTTCCTCCTCCGAAAGGTCGCTTGTTATTTTTGCTCCGGGCCCGCCAGCTCCGCCACCCATCATTGAACTGCCGCCCATGTTAATTGTACTGATGAGCATAAATCCAACTTTTTCTTCCAAAGTCATTTTCGACAATAAATTGGCAACGCGCTCGTCAACATTTAAACGCCAGTCTTCATAATTATCAAGCTTACCGTTTTTATTCAAATCTTTAAATTGAAAACCATCAACTTCCATTAAATCGACTGTTCGTTTTCCTAATTCGGGTTGTTCATAGGAAATTTTATTATTGCAGGCTGGCAATAAAATAAGGAGAGTTAAAAATAGAATAAGTGAAATTTTGAATGAATTTTGAATTGGTTTCATAATTGAATTGGTTTTGAGATTATCTAAAGTTAAAATCAAATTAAGCTATATTCAAATAAGTTTATTCCTAATTTAGAACCAAATATTTGACCCACGACAATTGCAATTAAAAGTAGAACAGAGACAACAAATAGAATTATTGTAAATACTTTTCGCCAACTTTTAACTCGTTTTTTCAGTAGCATCCAGAAAGTCGAAAATGCAAATACAATTAATAAAACAACAAAAGGTTTAATTAACCAACGTAAAAAAGAGATTCCCAATCTTACGGCTCCATAATCATCATACATCCAAACAACGGAATGAGAAAGAGTTTCTCCATTTATTTGTCCTTTGGCAACAACTACATTATTCCCTTTTCCCAGAGAAACATCTTCCCAAACAAGTGTGGCATATTCGCCATCACTAATTCCAGCAGATTCTCCGTTTACAAACAACTCCACATTTTCGAGATTAGAATAAACTTTTACATCAATTTTGTCTTTTTCTCGAATTGCAAATCTCGAATTAGTAATATGAATTACCGGTTCATCGCTCCAGTTGGCTTTGTAGAAATAAAATACATCTTTTTTTGTTTTTCGGTCGTAAGAAACCATTCCTTTATCATTCATCCCAATTGCATCGCCTTCGCGTCTGAAATGCGAACCAAAATCAAACATGTTCCACACATAACTTCCCCAAACAAAAGGTCGTTCGGCAATGGCTTTCCAGTTGCCTTCGTGAACGGTTGCCTGAAATTCTTCGGGATGCCATTCGTGGAAAAATGGAAAAGGTCTGCGGATATTTTCTTCATGATGGACTGCACTTCCTCCAGCTCCATATTCAGAAACCCCTATTTTATATGCTGGTTCCTCTTCATGAATTCTATCCAGAAAATCGCCTAATTTATCAGGTTTACTATAATACCAACCATAATATTGGTTCCAGGCAATCATCTCAGGAATTTTATGAAGCGGATCTTCACTTCTGGGAATAAACGATGCTGCAACAGTTTTACGAGTTGGATCTTCTTCAATTGCTACTTCATACAAATCCAGGATAATGTTGGCGAGCAAGGAATCGAATTTCATTCCAATTTCGTTGTAAATTCCCCAAAATAAAATGGAAGGGTGATTGTAATTTTGTCGGATTAATTCCTGAAGTTGTTGTTTTGCATTTTTCTGAAAATCCTCAGAATTATTGAATCCCGCCTGATCGCTTCCAACAAAAGGAATTTCAGCCCATACAATCATTCCGGCTGAATCACTCAAAGAATAGAAATAATCGGAATGTTGGTAATGTGCCAGACGAATTCCGTTGGCTCCCATTTCTTCAATAAGTTCCATGTCGGTGCGATGATGTTCTTCCGACAATGCCGAAGCAACTCCTGCAAAATCGTTATGACGACTTACTCCCTTTATTTTTACATGTTCGCCATTTAGGAAAAACCCCTTTTCAGAGTCGGTATTATAATATCTTAACCCGAGTGGTTGTATTATTTCATCCAGTAGAATTCCTCCTTTTTTCAATGCTATTTTTGCTGAATACAAATAAGGATCTTTTACTGAATTCCATAAATGTGGATTTTCAATAACCATCGAAATTGAAGTTTGATTTGTTGTAGCTGATTCAACTGAAACTTCTGAATTGCCGTTTTGAACCACATTTCCTTCAGGGTCGCTTATTTCAACAGTAACTTCGAAATTCTCCGCAGTTTCTAAACCATTTGAAACTTTTGTTACAACTTCAATATCTGCCTTTTCTTTTGAAACATTTTTTTGAACCAGAAAAACTCCAGGTGAAGCAAAATCAAGCGGAGTAATACACGCTTGTTCAGTAATAATTAATTGAACCGGACGATAAATTCCGCCGTAAATATTAAAATCGCCACCAAGTGGAAGTATGTCTTCTGTTTCAGAATTATCAACTTTTACTTCAATCAGATTCTCTTTCCCAAAATTAACTACATCCGTAATTTCAAATGTAAATGCAGAATATCCTCCACGGTGTTGTCCTAAATGTTTTCCGTTAACAGAAACATTGGCAACTGTTTGAACTCCTTCGAATTTTAAGAATAATCGTTTGTCGCTTAGAGATTCGTCGAAAAAATAATTTTTTGAATAGTTTCCTTCACCCCTAAAATATTTATATCCCTGGGCAGCATCTTCGGTATTCCACGAATGCGGAAGATTCACTGTTTCCTCAACTGATTCTTCCCAAATAGATGAACCTTTAAAATCCCACCTTTCGTTTACAGAAATAACTTGTCTTTGCGCAAAAGCAGAAAAAACAAAAAACACAAAACACAAAAAAATGATTATCGATTTAAACTGTTTCATAAGAATATTTAATTGAAATAAGATTATTGTTTGCTTTTCGCTTTCAAAGATAAAGGGAAATAAAACACGAATAGTCCCAACCGATTTGATGGAACCAAAAAAATGAAATTAAAGTGATTTTTTGTATGTGGTAGGAGTGAATCCGGTTTCTTCTTTAAAAATTCGATTAAACGAAGATTTTGAATTAAAACCGCACTGGAAAGCAATTCCTAAAATTGTGTAGTGGCTGTATTCCGCATTAGAAATTAATGTTTTCACTTCGTTAACACGAAAATCATTTATTAGCTGGTAAAAATTCTTTTTCTGTCCGCTATTAATTACCTGCGAAAGATTTTGTCGCGAAATATTTAAATCGTCAACCATCATTTGCAAACTATACTCTGGATTTAAGTAAGGTTTTTTATTGCTTAAGTAGTTGAATACTTCATCATTAATATTTGCAATTTGAATTTCGGTTAAAGAAGAGCGTTGATATTTTTTCTCGCTCTTAATTGACGAATTATGCTGTTCCTCTTTTTTAAATTTAAAAATTGCCGATTGATTAATACCGAAGAATACCATAATAAATGTAAAAATGGTAAGATTATTTTGCAACGAAATATATTTGGTAAAACTAAGATTGAAAAGCTTTTCAATTGCAGGAAGAAAAAATATAATCATAAAAAACAGAAGAAAAATGAGAACTACAAATATCAGCCAGGTAAGTGTATTTTTTTTCGAATAATTTGAAAAATAAAAAGGGATTGTTTTTCTGTGTTTTAATATAAGTTTTACGCTAAATACCCAATACAAAAACAATGAAATGATTAGTAAAATGAAATAGATTTTATTATTTAAATATTCAATATTCTCTGACAAGCCCGAGTTACTGGAGATGGAAACCACATTGGTAATTGAACGATGGATACCTACCAAAAGTAAAGGTAAAAGATGCATGGCATGCTTTCCTCTGATTTTAAATTCCTCGATAGTTAATGAGCTAACATAGAAAAAAAGCAATGGTCCAAACAGAAAAAGCAAGGGGAAAATGCCGGGTTTGAAATAATCAACAACCTGAAAAGGTAATAACAATGCACCTAAAAAGATTGCATTTACAGCAAGCCAAACCGACAGAAGCGTAAAACATAAATGTTTTGGGCGTTTCCAAACAAATATCAGAATCCCGAAAAGTGATTGTATAAACCCAATAATAACTACTGTTTCCGCCATTCTAATTTTTAGTGAGATAATTTTTTGGTTCGTTTTGAGAACAAGATTAATCCAAAATTACCTAAAATTATTCTGTTTTCGGTGTCAACCTCAAAACCGTTCCCGGTTTATTCAATACCACATAAATTGCACCATCCGGTCCGGTTGAAACATCACGCACGCGACCCTGTCCTTTTACAATTATTTCCTGATGCATTACACGCTCACCTTCAATGTCGAGCAGTCTGACTTCTTCGTATTTTAGTGCACCAACCAGCAATTTGTTTTTCCACTTTTTGAACAAATCACCAGTATAATAATCTAAACCACAAACTGCTGTTGAAGGTTTCCAAAATAAAATGGGTTGTTCTAATCCGGGTTTATGAGTTTCTTCTGTGATAACAGTTCCGTTGTAATTTAATCCGTAAGTAATAATCGGCCAACCATAATTTTTTCCGGCTTCAATTAAATTCAATTCGTCTCCTCCCATTGGTCCATGTTCAGTTACCCAAAGTTTTCCGGTTTCGGGGTGAATTGCCATTCCCTGAATATTTCTGTTTCCTAAAGAATAAATCGATTTCATGGCTTTCTCTTCATTCATAAAAGGATTGTTTTGCGGGATTGAACCGTCTCTATGAATTCGATGAACTTTCCCATTTGGACGTGTGAAATCCTGCGCATGTTCAGCAGACCCCCTTTCGCCAATTGAGAAATATAAATAACCATCCGGATCGAATACTATTCGGCAACCATAATGGTGACGGGTAGTTCGATATGTTTCATGTGGCGCTTCAAAAATAATTTCACTATCTGTCCAGGTATTATTTGTTATTTTCCCACGCTCTAAACGGGTCATCGCAGGAGGACGCTTTCCTTCAGTAATGTGATCTAATACATGACTGTACGCTAAATAAATCCATCCATTAGTAGCATAATCCGGATCGATCGCAACATCCATTAAACCACCCTGTCCTTCATTTAATACTTGCGGAGTATTTTTTACCGGATCGGATTGCAGGTTTCCATTTTTAACCACTCGCAATCTTCCTGGGCGCTCGGTAATTAAAGCTGTATTTGCATCGACAAAATCAATTGCCCAAGGAATTTCCAAACCTTCAGCAAATATTTCAACATTTAAATCGTAATCCAGAGTTTCCAAATCTTTGGCAATGGGAGGTTTTATTGCACCAGCATCTTTTGCCGCATCTTTCATAAAACTCATAATTGAACGAATTTCATCGTCTGCCAATGTTTTTTCGTACGATGGCATTCCTAAATGGGCAATTCCAAATTTAATGTTTCGGAACTGGTATCCATCTTCGGCTCCAAATTGCCAGACTCCATCGACTAAACTAGTGGCATTACCACCATTTAAATCAGCTCCGTGACATTGTGCACAGTTTTGTTGATAGAGTGCTACCCCATTTTGTGCATGCGCATTCAAAATAGAAACTAAGAAAATAGCTATCAGAAAGAGATAATTGATTTTGTGAATTTTAAATTTCATTACATTGGATTTAGATTGTACAACAATTTAAGGAATATTAAATGAATTTGTTCAATTTAGATGAATGAGATTTTATATCTAAATTATTTATTAAATAATTCAGGAATATTTTGTTATTCGAAAAAGAGCTTTATCTTTGTAAGCGATTACTCACTTTGTTATGACTGAAAAACAAGAAAAAATATTACAGGCAGCTTTACAATTGTTTGCAAAAGAAGGATACCACGCTACTTCAACTAGTAAAGTTGCAAGATTAGCAGGCGTTTCTGAAGGATTAATATTCCGGCATTTTGGAAATAAAGAGGGATTGCTAAATGCCATTCTTGAAGTAGGAGAAAATAAATTGAAGACTTTATTTGTTGATATTGTTATGGAATCGGAGCCAAAACAAGTTATCAGAAAAGCAATTGAAATGACTAATATGATTGATGTTTCAGATTATGATTTCTGGAAACTACAATTCAAATTAAAATGGGAACTTGAAATTAATAGTGATAAAAAGATGGAGCCTTTAAAAATGGCTTTAACAAATGCCTTCAAAAAATTAAATTATGAAGCACCCGAAATGGAAGCCCAACTTTTAATTCTATTTATCGACGGAATTGGCTCGGCTGTTCTGAAAGGTTCAAGTTTAAATCCAATAGAGATGACACAATTTCTTTTAAAGAAATATGAACTTTAATCAAAATATTTTGTTTGCAAATGCAAGTAAGTACTCACATAATAATAATAAAATGAAAAAAGTAGCATTAATAACAGGAGCCTCGACAGGCATTGGAAAAGAGATGGCAAATATACATGCCGAAAAAGGAGGTGATTTGATAATTGTTGCCAGAAGCAAAGACAAGCTGGAACGACTAAAAGCAGAACTGGAGAAAAAATATTCGGTAAAAGTAATGGTAATTACCAAAGACTTGGGTTTGCCTGAAGCTGCAAAAGAGATTTACGATGAGGTCAAAGAGGCTGGTATTGAAATAGATTATTTAATTAACAATGCTGGTTTTGGCGGACTTGGAAAATTCCACGAAAGAGAATGGGAACAGGACCTTGCCATGATTAATTTAAATATTGTTGCGTTAACTGCACTTACCAGATTTTTCTTGCCCGACTTTGTGAAAAGAAACGAAGGTAAAATTTTAAATGTATCGTCAACCGCAAGTTTGATGCCCGGTCCGTTGCAGGCGGTTTATTTTGCAACAAAAGCTTACGTAACATTTTTTAGCAATGCAATTGCTGAGGAATTGCACGATACAAACATTACTGTTACCAACCTAATGCCGGGAGCTACCGAAACAGAGTTTGGTGCCGTTTCGGGAATGGACAAAACGGATATGTTTAAAGAAGCGGTTAGTGCGCGAGGAGTTGCCGAAGATGGTTACAAAGGAATGATAAAGGGAAAATTGGATGTTATTTCAGGATTAACTTTCTCTCAAAAACTTATGATGGCAATGATACCATTTACACCAAAAAAGATGATTCTAAAACAGATTCGCCAAATGCAGGAAGTAAAGAAGTAGTTAGTAGAAAGTAAAAAGTAATTAGTAGAAAGTAGTAAGTAAAAACCTTGTACTTAATATTGAAAATTTAAATTGAATGTCCGTAATGCATCATGATATGTCCGTCACCCTGAACTTGTTTCAGGGTCTGATTGATATGATGTTGATTATCAAAATTTATGAGATGCTGAAACAAGTTCAGCATGACGTGTAAATAAGCAATATGCCACAAAACGGATATTCATAAAATATAATTTTATGAAACAATTTTTTCCAATCCTTTTTTTTATCGTTTTTATAGGAATTTTAATCGGTGCAAACATCTATTTAACACGCCGGTTTAACTGGTATTTTAATATCGAGAACACCAAAATACTGTATGCTGTTTTCCCTCCCTTAACTTTATTGATGTTTTTTGGAGTAATGCCCCTTTCGAATACAACAAATAGCTTAGGAAGTTTGGTTTATATGTTTTCAGCAGTTACAATGGGAGTGATACTTTATCTTTTACTGTCCGTAATGTTTGTGGATTTAATTAAGCTATTCACTAATTTTTCACCTAAAATATATGGGCTTTCGGCAATTATTTTAACTGCTTTAATTTCTTTGGGAGGAATACTAAATTCCTGGAATATTCAGGTCACTCAACAGGAAATTGCATTGAAAGGATTAAGCTCCGAAATTCGAGTGATGCATCTTTCTGATATTCATATTGGACATTTCAGAGGGAAAAACTTTTTGCAGAGAATAGTTGATAAAACTAACGAACAAAAAGTTGATGTTGTTTTTATAACCGGCGATTTATTTGATGGAAGAATTAATCTTACAATGGACGATTTAAAACCACTTTCTCAATTAGAAACTCCGGTTTATTTTGTTGAAGGAAACCACGATAATTATTCGGGAGTACAAACGATAAAAAAATATTTACGCGAAACAGGAGTAACCGTTCTTGAAAATGAAGTTACTCATTTTAGCGAACTGCAAATTATTGGTTTAAATCATTTACGTGCCGACAACGAGTCGTTTAACATGCATGCAAACGGTGCTGGCCCGACGATAAAAAATGTACTTCCTAAACTGAATATTTTTAAAGGAAAACCAACTATTTTGCTACACCACAGTCCGGATGGAATTAAGTATGCCAACCAATACGGAGTAGATTTATACCTGGCAGGTCACACACACGCAGGGCAGCTTTTCCCTATTAAATACATCGCAAATCTTCTTTTTGCTTACAACAAAGGCTTGCATAATTTTAAAGGAACAAAGATTTTTGTGTCTCAAGGAGTTGGAACTTTTGGCCCACCAATGCGAGTGGGAACCAAAAGCGAAATAGCCGTATTAAAATTGAAGCCGGAATAATTGACAAAACATGGATGTTTTTAACTTTTACATGACGTAAAAAAATCATCACATTATATTCAACTTTTTGCAATTAAGTTAAAGAAAAGTTAAAATTCCTTTAAGCATTTGCATCTTCAATTTTTATCTCTATGTTTGTAGAGCTAATTCTAATAATGTAGAGATGAACTTGTCGAAAACAGAAGAACAACTGATGCAATATTTATGGAACGCAAAAAAAGCTTTCATGAAAGATTTGCTTGACGCTTACCCCGAACCAAAACCGGCGACAACAACTGTAGCAACACTTTTAAAGCGAATGACTGATAAAGGTTATGTTGCATATAAACTCTACGGAAAATCGAGAGAATACTATCCACTTGTAAAAAAAAACGACTATTTTTCCAATCATTTAAATGCTCTGATTAAGAACTTTTTTAACGATTCAACTTCACAATTTGCCTCTTTTTTTACTTCTAAAACAGACATGTCAACTTCCGAGTTAGAAGAACTTAGAAATATTATTGACATTCAAATTAAAAAACAACAAAAATGATTTTATATCTCTTAAAATCAATTATTGCGCTGGGTGCATTTCTGGCATTTTATTTTCTCTTTTTAGAAAAAGAAAAAATGCAACAATTTAACCGCTTTTACTTAATTGGCATTGTTATTTTTTCATTGCTTATTCCGACGCTGAATATTTATTCCGAACACTCACCCTTCGAATTTTTAATGGGTAGAATAAATTCGGAACATATTTCAGAAAATACAATAAATAGTTTTACTTTAAGCATTGACAAACAAAGTGAATTTTTCTCCTATTTTGTTGGTTTTTACCTTGTAATTAGTAGCTTATTATTATTTCGTTTTATTAAAAATCTTCGCCAGATTATTTTAAAAATCAGCAATAATCGGAAGGTAAATTTTAACAATTCGAAATTGGTTTTACTGAAAGAAAAAGTACTTCCGCATACATTTCTGAATTACATTTTTATTTCTCAAAAAGACTATGAATCAGATAAAATTGAAGAAGAATTGTTCACGCACGAAATTTCACACGTAAGTCAAAAACACACTTTTGATATTCTGATTCTGGAATTTCTGCAAATAATCTTTTGGTTCAACCCATTTCTGTTTTTATTGAAAAAAGCAGTTCGTTTAAACCATGAGTATCTTGCTGATGAAAACACAATTTATCATCATAAAAACATTACAAAGTATCAGCAATTGCTTTTGGCAAATGCAGCAGTACAGAATCATTCTGTTTTATCGAGTAACTTAAATTTTGGCTTGACCAAAAAGCGCCTGATTATGATGGGAAATATAAAATCCCGTAAAACCATTTTACTAAAAAAGTTAAATATCCTTCCTGTTTTAATAGGCTTAGTTTTTTTGTTGTCTGATACAACTTCGTCTTCGAATTATTCAGAGGAACATCAATCAACCAGGATTGAAAATCACGAAAATGAAAGAGGAGAAAATTACAAAATGAAAAACGAAGAACACAGCAAAGCGAAAAACAACAAGTAATTAATAAATTATTTCTTAATCAATTAAAAGTATAAAAATGACAACTATTTTAAAGTCATTCATCGCAGTATTCTTTTTTTCTGCGGTAATTGCAAGTACAAGTTGCACAGGTCAGAGCAAAGAAAAGAAAGAACATGGAGAGAGCCATGAAAGTCGTGAACGTGGAGAACATTCTCGCGAAAAAGGAGGTGAAGGAGAAGGAGAAGAAGATGGAACCCAGTTTTCGTTAACGGAAAAATATGATGAAGTTAGAAATGGTGCGCGTTTAATTTTAGCCTACGATGCTGCAAGTAATTCTTTTGAAGGAACAGTTGAAAATACCGCTGAAAAAGAATTGGACCGTGTTCGTGTTGAAGTACATCTTTCTAACGGAATCGAATTGGGGCCAACTATCCCAAAAAACCTAAAAGCCGGCGAAAAAATGAAAGTCACTTTAAAAGGTAGCGAGAAAGAATTTAAAAGCTGGTCAGCACACGCCGAAGTAGGCAACGAAGAACATGGCGAAGGCGGAGAAGAAGGCCACGGTAGCGAAGGAGAAGGAGAGCACGGAGTTAAAAGCAAAGAGAGTGGCGAACACAAATAGCGTTTTGAAAATCACAAAGATGTCATCTCTACTTTTAAAAGATGACATCTTTTTTTAGTTCAGTTTGAAAGTAAACCTTTTTACAGCCTTTCTACAAAAATTCCCCAATTACTTTTGCCCACAAATCGTATCCTTTTTTATTCATGTGCAGGCCGTCTTCAATAAAAATATCGGGATAAACATTTCCGTTTTCATCGAGCATAATATTCCAAACATCGGCAAATTCAAGATTATTTTGTTTTTTGCAAAACTTCTCCAATTTTTTGTTTAGTTTATTATAATCCTTTTTTAAGTTCCAGCGTGCTAGGCTGGGTTTTGGAGCGATAAAAACAATTTTAGTTTGAGGCAAATCTATTTTAATCATCGCAACCAATTCTTTGGCTTCTTTAAATATTTTCGATGGCTTTTTGCCGGCAGAAATATCATTGTCGCCTTCGTAAATAAACAAAATCTCAGGAGTTTGTTTTATAATTAATTCATTGTAGAAATATATTAAATCGCTAAAATGCGAGCCACCAAAACCATTGTTAATTATGTTGTATTTTGGGAAATAATCCTGCACATCTTTCCACATTCTTACACTAGAACTTCCTGTAAAAACTACAAGCTTTTTATCGGAATTAAAATTGTGTTCTTTTTTTAAAAGTTGATTAACTTGTTCTTTAAAACGGTTAGGATCTTGTGCGTTTGTAGATAAAAATCCTGACAATAAAATGCCGATAACAAACAGCTTGAAAATTAATTTATATTTCATAATTATTATTTACTAAATTTTTAACCATACCATTTACGAGTTCTTCCCTCTAGTTTTTCCAGCACATCGATGGTAATATTTACATCATTTACAACCTGAAAATCAAACATTCCGACACAAATAAAATCGGCACCATTTTTAAATGCCCAGTTGAAACCGTCGTCGGGTTTTATTGCTCCAGCGGCCAGCACTTTAAAACCCATTACCGGAACTTTTGCACGTTCAACAAATGCAGTTGTTTTATCAGGGAACAAACAAAATAAGTTGTCATGAAAACGATTATGGTCGAGGTGTCTTTTTCCATCTACTTCAAATGCCACACGATTTTCCCTTGGGTGTGCCGACCAATATTGGTCATGGTGCATGGTTTTCATGTAATAGTCGGGAATAATCCCCTGTTCTTCGCAAACAATTAAGGCATCAACTGTGTGCGATGCAAGACCGGCTGTATAATTCTGGCTACGAATTTTATCCAGCATTTTTTCAATCACGTCAATTTTGTTATCGCGCACAAGCCAGTCGCACCAGTTACCCTGTACCTGAATAATATCAGCACCAAAATCTATGGCTTTATTTATGTTTACGTAATAATCGTTATTCTCCATATCAGGTGCAACCTGTGTGATGACCTTAATTTTACTACCAGTCATTTTCTTATATTTCTGCATTAATGCGCTGGTCGGAAAACCAATATTGATACTATTTACTCCTGCTTTTTCTGCCAGCATTAAAGTTTCAAATATTTTCTTTTCGGTATTGTAAGCACGGAAAAGGGAAGGTACATATATTAAATCTCGTGAGTGTGCCCACCCACCAATTAAATTTCCACCCAGTACCAATCTGCTAATTTCGTGTTCTCCAATTTTACCTTTCTGGAGATCGCCTTTTAGTTCGCTAATATCGGCACTTCCAATTTGTATGGTAGCTCCCGAAAGTGTATCGACGCCATATTTTTGCGAATCGCGAAAAGCACCCCAACCCAAAACTCCAAGTGCCGGAATGGTTGCCAAATTTTTTATTGCTTCCCTGCGAGATTTGTCAGTTTTTTCCGTTTCCCCACTATCAGCAGAACTTTTCTTTTTAAATGAAAACATTTTCAAAGCATAAAGTCCGTAACTTTTTTCTTTTATGAAAAGAAGCACCAGTAAAGCAAGAGCTTCAATTAAATTCTTATTTACGATGTAAAGATTTCCTTCGGCAGAACCTAATAAGGAGCCGCCAAAAGGAGGGTAGGCAAAATAATAAAGCATCAATAAAACAATTCCTGAAATGGAAGAAACACGAACGGCCAAACCAATAAAAAGAGCCAGCCCGATTAAAACTAAACCAGCAATATTTACCGGATCAACAATATTCATTAAATTTTCGGAAGCTCCCATCCATTGATAAAATCCCGCAAATGGCCCGGTAGAATTTGACAAATAACCTGCGGCCGACCAATTACCAACAGCCAGTTTCGAAATTCCTTCGTATAAAAAATGCCAGCCAATAATTACTCTAAAAACGGTGATGAATAGTTTTTTCCAGTTCATATTATTCTGATTTCGTTATTTGTAAAATTCAGCTTTGTTTTTACTATTTTAAAGAAAACGTATCTTATTCATTTTTAAAAGAATATTGAAAATAAAATGGGAATTGCTGCATTAATTTAGAATCATTCTGACTCCTTTGTAATCAACTAAAATAATATTTGAAGATGCAAACAAGCAACATTAAATTTGCTTTTCAATCGTTTAACAACTGCACATATTAATGCTTCATTAAATAGTTTTTTTACTTTTGTGCTTCATTCAAAATGAACAAAATGAGCAAACAATTTACACCCACAAAATATAAACTACAATCGGTAAAAACCGGCAAAAATTTTAACGACGAAGGCTGGACTTTGGAAGCTCCGGGAGAAACAGCTCCAACTT
>Ga0307989_1000938_pt1 | contig 16918 bp, 12 predicted proteins | sample EllFjometagen185_FD_203164 | JGI IMG/M metagenome (GOLD analysis project Ga0307989, IMG submission 203164) | Marine microbial communities from Ellis Fjord, Antarctic Ocean - #185 | ecosystem: Environmental > Aquatic > Marine > Unclassified | place: Southern Ocean | collected 2014-10-08
GATTGTGTAGAATTTTCCTGTTACTTTTGCGTGGCCTTTCTTTGGGCCTTTTTTTGGTGCTTCTTTTATGTCTATCCATGCTTTTGGTTGAAGTTGGCACAATCCTACTGATTTGATGCCATCTCCTATTGGTCTCGGGTAAAATCTCCCTTTTGATTCTTTTGATACCATTGCATGTAGCATGTGAGGTGGGACCTCTACCTCTCTACATACGTAATCGACTAATTTGCTAAAGTTTGGTTTGTCCATCATATCTCTTAGTATGAACCCTCCTTTGGTGTTTCTCCCGAGGGATGTTTCTGCGATTGCTGTGTCTACGGTTTCGTTTGTGAGTGTGTAGTCTGCTCCTTTTGGAGTTATGTCTATATTTGTTTTTTCATCATCTATTATTGTTTCTGGTGGTCTTGAATTGGCGTGAGCTCTGGGTACGTATTGGAGTGTTGAATTTGTGCGTGTGTTTCTTCTTTTTGCGTGTGTTCTTGCTGTACGTGCTTTTATTTTTATTTTTTTGCTACCTTTGCTTTTTTTCCAGGAATTTACTCTTAATTTTTGTTCGTGAGCGAATGTTGCTTTTGATTCCTTTGAGTCTAATTCTTTAGAAGTCGGGTTTCTGAGAATTCTGAATTTATCACCTGTTCTGGTAGAAGCATAAGCTCCGTCTTTGTATACAAAAGCAAATCTTCCGTTGTGTTTCCCTGTTGTCACTATGCTTCTTGTTGCTTTTTTTGGTGGTTTTCCTCTTCTTTTTATTTCTATTGTTTGAATGTTGGGATCAAGTAATATTTCTGCTAGTCCTACTTCTAATTCATAATTAACGTTGTTTGAACTATTTCTGTCTACTTTTTCGTAGTCGAGGATTAGCCATTTGTTTGGGATTTGCGGTGTTTTTGTCGAGTAGTTCTTGGTGTACGCTAATAGATTTGTGATTGTTTCTTTTTGGAATGCCGATTCTTTTTCTGGTACCCTGATTTCTTTTAGTGTTTTTTTTCTCGCTGCTTTGATGGCATCTTCTTGAGTTAAAGATGTGTCAAAGCTTTGTTCTTGGTAAAAATCATCAACACTTTGTCGTGATTCCATCTTTTCGAAGAACTTTGCGGCTACTTTTTCAGCTGAATTTCTCATAGGTAATTTTTATTTTTATTTGTATAATTATAGCACAAAACGGCCTTCCGGGCAACCGTCTGCTCTTGAGAAACGGAGAATTGACATTGATTTTATTTCTTAAAGTCATAAGAATGTCTTCGTGCCTTTGTGCATTTTTGCCCGGGTGGCGGAATTGGTAGACGCGCAGGACTTAAAATCCTGTTCTAGCAATAGAGTGCGGGTTCGATTCCCGCCCCGGGCACCAGAAACGACGTGTTTTGCTTTCTTTCATATCGTATCTGCTATGTGCTTTGGTTCAGGGGGAATACATTTTAAACCATATTTATATGAGTACAGAAAGAAAGCGTATGTTTCTATTAGGGCTGTTCGTTATGTCTCTGATATTGGCAAATACGCTAGGGGCCAAAATCACCACTTTTGACCTTCCTGGATGGCTTGCTATGCCATTCGACATTGTTTTCTTCCCTGTTATTTGGGTTTTTAACCAAATTTTGGGATGGGTCGGGAATGATCCATTGTCGTATCAGTTTTTTGATACGATTTCAGTTTCGGTTGGTATTTTGACAGTTCCTATTATGTTCTTGATTACAGATGTGGTTGAGGAGGTTTGGGGACGTAAAGTTACCAAAGATTTTGTGAAAGTTGGAATCATTTCTATGCTTGTAATGATTTTGATTACTTATATTTCTGTGATGTTGCCCACTGGGCGTTTTGCAGGGGTAGCTCCTGATCAGTTGGAGGCTATGGACACAGCTTATACAGCATTCTTCTCTACTAGTATGAGGATTGCTCTGGCTTCTGTTTTGGCTTTTTACTTGGCTCAGATGCACGATATTTGGGCGTTCAATTTTTGGAAAAAGAAGACTGGGGGTAAATTCCTTTGGCTTCGAAACAATCTATCTACAATGGTGAGTCAGATTGTTGATTCTACTGTTTTTATGTTTGTTGCTTTTTATAATCCAGAAACTTTCCCAGCACCGTTGGTTGTGAAATTGATTATTCCTTACTATATATTCAAGGTCTTATTTGCTCTATTAGATACTCCCTTTGCTTACCTTGGAGTTTGGTGGGCGAGGAGAGATGGTAGCGGAAAAGAAAAGAAGCTTGCGAAGGCTGAGTGATTTATCCAAATTTCTCATGGTGAATGGCTTCCTCCGGGAGGCCTTTTGCCTGTAGTAGGGAGGTTGTCTCTTCTATCATTGGTTTTAGGCCGCAGGCGTAGCTTTCTGTTGATTGTGGGTCTAGCTCGAGGTTTTGCATATAATCGGTTACACGGCCTTGTAAGCCAGCCCAGCTTTCATCTTCTGGACGACTTAGTGTGATGCTGTATTTGAAGTTTGGAAAGTCTTGAGCGAGTTTTTCTAGAGGGTCTTGGTAAAAGACGTCTTTGACGTGGCGGAGTCCAAAAATTAATTCGAAGTTTTGTTTGCTATCTTTGTTTACTAGTTCGTCTTCTAGGATTGATTTGATTGGGGCGATTCCTGTTCCGGTTGCTATTAGTAGGACTGATTTGTTTGGTGTGGTTTTGAATGTAAAAGCTCCTGCAGGGCCGATGAATTCTATATCTTTGTCTTCTTGTAGCGCTGAGAGCCAATTGCTGGCTGTTCCGCCTTCTACTGCTTTTATGCAAAGTTCAAAGTGTTCCATGCCTGGTTTGCTCGCTATTGAATACGCTCGCATTGTTAGTTTTTCTTGATTCGGAATTTTGATTGTGACAAATTGACCTGCCAGGTGGGGGAGTGGTTCTGTTGGTTTTATATCGAGCTGAAAAGTGTCTGCTGTCAGTTGTGTGTGTTTTATTACTTTCCCTTTTTTGAAGTCCATTGGTTTGTGGATTATTGTGTTGGGGGCTGTGTTTCGTATTTATTTTATATTGGATTGTGGTTTTTTGGAAGTTTTTGAAAATGTGTATAAAAAAAGCCCCGCGTTTTGAGACGAGAGGCTTTTAAACTTTTTGTAAATTTTCTTATACGTAGAACGCGTAATAACAAAGAACGAGTCCAAGTGCTGCTGCGAATACTCCGCTTACATACATTAGGGCTACGTTGCCTTCCATCATCTCAAGTTTTTGTTTTGTGCATTTTCCAGGCATTAGCAGGAAGAAAGCTCCTTTCAATATCATTATCCAACCAATCAATGTGATGAGTAGGTTAGGGGTCCATTCCCATACGTTGTGTATGTTTACTACTACAAGACCAAAAAGAAGTCCCATAAATGCAAAAGGGATTAGAGCTAGGTGGTCTTTTCTCCATTTTTTCATTACTTCTGTCCATGGTTTTGCATAGAGGAGGAATGATAGACCAGCGACCAAGTATAGTGGTCCGAAGATCTTTGCCAGCATCATTGCTGTAGGTTCCATAGGCTTTGGGGTTAGATTTATTTTTGCCTTGGGCTTTATTATATTAGAAAAGATTTGTTTTTTTAGTAAACCGGGTTGTGTGGATGGGGGATTGTTTGGTGGCTCTTTTGGTGTGGTTGGTGCCGAGGGGTTGACTTCTGAGAAGCGGGTTGTATAGTGTGGTACTCAAAATTTTAATTAAAAAATATGGAAGAAGGTGGCTCTATAAATACAGGAGGAACTGGAGGTGAAGTTTTGGTTTTGGATGACCATAGAGTTGATGGCGAACGTGATCTTGGAATGAATGAACAATTATTTGATGCTTCTGTTGCTGAGATGAAGGCTCTTAGAGATAGGAAAGTTTTGGATGGTGATGTTTCTAAGGGTATTGTTACTGGCCTTGGTATTGCTATTCTTGTGTCTCTAGTTTTTGGTTCTGAATCTGTTGACTTTTGGGTTAGGGGTCTTGGACTTGCTGAAATCACCCCAGCTATAGAGGAGTTTCATCGACGTGCTATGGAGATGGCTAAAAGTGGAGCGAGTTGGGAAATGGATAGGTTTTATTCTATTGGAGTGAATGCTCCTGTTGGTGTCGCAGTTGGTGGTGTTGTTGGTGGAGTTGTTAAAGCCGTGAAGAGTGCTCTAGAAAAGAGAAGGTTCTCGAAAACTCCCGCTGTGGTTGAGTAGGGTGCCACCCATAGCTATTATAGCCAAGGTAGTGTCTATGTTTTGGCTGTTTTTTGTGTTATAATTTTGAGATCAGTAATAAATTTAAACATGGTTTTGTCTCAAATTAATGACCTTGGTGAAAATACGGCTTATCCGGAAGTTTTAGATGTGCTTGTTAGCGCTGGGGTTGTTTTGGAGGAGGAGTTGTCTACTGTGTCGCCCGAGGCTGTTGATGAATTTGTTTTCCGTTTGGATGGTGTTTTAGATGATGTTACTAATTCTTTGTCTCCAGATGTTCTTGAAAAATATCGAAGAACACTGGGATTGCCTGCAAGGGTGGGGGAAAGTGTTCCTACTTTGGAAACTAGGCGATCTGAGATTGTTGCTACTGAATCTGAAATGAGGTCTTATTTAGAAGTTATGCAAAGAGAATTTCCTTTTGTAAAAGGTTTCTTATTGTATGGAAGTAGAATGAGTCCATCAAAAATTCCATCTTCTGATAGTGATATTGATATTGCAATTGTTGTTGAGGGGGAGTTTTCTGATGGGCAAATGGATGATGTAAATGCTAGGTTGAAGGCTTTTGCTGCTAGGAATAGGTCTGTGTCTGGATGGGAGGTGTCGTTGTTTTATACTTCTATTGTTTTTGGTGGTGATTTTGATAAATTTACTGGTAAATTTGTGTGGGGTTTTGATCCTTCTTCGGTCAAGTATGTAGGTGGAAATCTTGGGGTGGAATCTGAGAGTGAAGCAAATGATTCTATATTGAGAGATTTGAACTCAACCAAGACTCTTGATGAAAGGGCTAGGAGAATTTTGGAAAAGAGTTCGAGAGTTGTAGGTTCTTCTCTTCCCGAAAATGATAAAAATGAAGATGTTTCGGATCCTAAAATTGGAGATGTTGTTGAAGGGGTGAGGGACAAATTAATTTGAGGCGCTACCCGGATGGTCTTGCCATTCTCGCTCACTTTGTTTGCTGCGAGGTCGACGCCTCAAATACTCGCTAAAAAATCCCCGGGGATTTTTACTCGTTTTTCGGTGTGAACCGCCGGTTCTTCATCCGGCTCGACTGCGTCGAGTTGAAAACCCGTCATCCGCGAGGGATGTCGGCTTTCCAATTGGAGGCGCCACCCGGATTTGAACCGGGGAATGACGGTTTTGCAAACCGTTGCCTTACCACTTGGCCATGGCGCCTTATTTAAGCTGGAAGGATTTTACCATGTTGTCTATTTTAATTACAACACTTTGGTCATCGCTGGGAAGGTAAGAGCCCGTAACTATGTATCCGTAGCCGTTTTGTGCAACTACTAGTTGTTTGAATTCGAGCACTGGTTCTGTAATTGTTTTTCTTCCTTGGAATGTTACGAGCCATGTTTTTGCTGCGATTTCGTCTTCTTCTGCGCCTACTTTTGTTACCTCGATTTCTTCACGTGCTATTTCTTTGAATGCTACTAGGTTGTAGTCTGCGGCGTTCAAGCTTTTGATTGCGAAATCTTTTGAGTTTGTACCTTTAACTATTTCATCTTGTGACACGCTGAGAGTTGCTGTGAATACGTCACTTTTTATATTGTTTCTCAGTACGAACATTGTTCCTGCTGGGACGTTTGATGGGAAATTGTCTTCTGTGAATAGGTCCCAATCTTTTGGAGCTTCTAGTCTAGTTCCACCTTTTTCGTAAGTGACTAGAGTTGGAGAGCTTGTGTCTGTGGGGTCGTCTGTGGTCTCTGTTGTGCATCCAAAACATCCTGTCAAAAATAGGTTTGTAGAAAGCAATAATGCTAGTAAAGTTTTTTTCATTTTTTGTGGTTTAGTGAGTGTGAATATTACAGGTGAAACAAGTCTACATGAAAAATTGTTGCAAAAAAAATAAAAATGGATACTATGGGCCCATGAAAATAGGAATCCTTTCATTCAAGGCTCTATCAGTACGTCCTTCACCAGAGGAACTTCGTCTGCAAAAGGTTGCTCGTGAAATGGGACATACTGCGCGAATTTTTCGATCTGCTAGATGTCAACTTGTGTATGACGGAACTTCGAAGAGACTTCTTTACGAAGGTAAGCTTTTTCCAAAATACGATGTGATGATTACTCGTCCGGGTGTGATTCGTGATGTTAGTTTGAGTGTTGCTATGGTTAAAGAAATGGAAATTATGGGGATGCCTGTGTTTAATAAATATTCTTCAATTATTGATGCGAAAAATAAATTAAAGACGACTCAGATTTTGAGTAACTACAATATACCTGTGCCAAAGACTGTGGTTATTAGGTATCAAGAATATTTGAGCAAAGCGGTGGATTTGGTTGGTGGAATGCCTGTGATTGTGAAGACTCCTTATGGTTCTTATGGAAATGGAGTTCAGATTGTTGAGAGTATGAGGGGTTTGAAATCAACTTTGGATTGGAAGACTAATGTTATGTATATGATTCAGGAGTTTGTTAAGTATACGAAGGGTCAGGATATTAGAATTTTTGTTGTTGGTGGAAAGATTATGGGTTCTATGATGAGAAAGGCTAGCAAAGGTGAGTTCCGATCAAACATCGAGCTTGGTGGAGTAGGGAGGCCGGTAGAGATCACTGAGGAGGAGCACGACATTGCTTTGAGGTCTGTTCAGGCTTTGGATCTGGATTATGGAGGTGTGGATATTATCCGTAGCAAAAATGGTCCTTGTGTGTTGGAAGTGAATTCAAACCCAGGATTCAAAGAATTAGAAAGATCTACAGGTATTGATATAGCTGGTTCTATTATAGAATATGCTATTCAATATGCAGAAAAGACTCCAGTTTTTGGAAAGAATGGCTCTTAAAAGAACTATAAGAAAGAATAATAAGTGTGAAGCTACTTATCTCTTTTTGATAATTTTGTCGACTAGTCCGTATTTGACTGCTTCTTCGGCAGACATGAAATTGTCTCGGTCTGTGTCTTGTTCGATGAGACTAATTTTTTGTCCTGTGTGATGAGCCAATATTCTATTTAGTCGGTCTTTTGTGTTGATAATGTGATCTGCATGTATACGTATGTCTGATGCTTGTCCTTCAGTGCCACCAAGTGGTTGATGAATCATGACCTCAGCATTTGGAAGTACAAATCTTTTCCCTTTTGCGCCTCCTGCCAAAAGCAATGCACCCATAGATGCTGCCATTCCTACACATACTGTAGATACGTCACATTGAATCAATTGCATTGTGTCGTAGATAGCAAGTCCTGCAGTTACGTGTCCTCCTGGACTATGTATGTATATAGTGATGTCTTTTTTTGGATTTTCGTTCTCTAGGAATAGCATTTGAGCTATAACGAGATTTGCAACATTGTCATCAACTCCGCTTCCTAGGAATATAATTCTTTCCTTTAATAGTCTTGAGAAAATATCATATGCTCTTTCTCCCATAGCTGACTTTTCTATCACTGTTGGAACGAGCATTGACGAAGAGATTGGATCGTCACCTCTTTTTGTTTGAGTTTTTTGCGACATAAATAATTTTGTTATAAGTTTTAGGATTTGTATTTATTAGCAGGTTAATTCTACCATTTTTGGCTGTGGAAATCACTTATAGCACATTGACGCAGGGCTTGTTTGTTTCTTGGCTAGGCCGTATTTATGCCCAATCTAAAAGAAAGTGAAAAAAAGAGTTTGACTTTAGTAATGAGTTTGCTAGACTGCACCTGCATTTTTTCTGAGTCCACGAAGAGTGAGGGGCCCAGAAGACCTTTGACATCCAGAGTGTAATAGAGAAGTTCTTTGTCTATTCTAAGATATAAAATTTTTTCTGTTTTTTATTCAAAAAGCAGAACCAACCTTAAGTTCGTTTTGTACGAGCTTAAGACTTCAAAGGTCTCATGACGCAAGTCTGTGAGATTTTACATGAAGAGTTTGATCCTGGCTCAGGATTAACGTTGGCGGTGCGTCTAATACATGCAAGTCGAGCGCTACTTCGGTAGAGCGGCGAACGGGTGAGTAACACGTTGGAACCTACCTCGAACTCAGGGATAACATCGAGAAATCGGTGCTAATACCGGATAGTCCCGCAAGGGTAAAGATTTATCGGTTCGAGAGGGGCCTGCGTCCTATTAGCTAGTTGGTGAGGTAATGGCTTACCAAGGCGATGATGGGTAGCTGGTCTGAGAGGATGATCAGTCACAGGGGAACTGAGACACGGTCCCCACTCCTACGGGAGGCAGCAGTAGGGAATCTTCCGCAATGGGCGAAAGCCTGACGGAGCGACACCGCGTGACCGATGAAGGCCGTAAGGTTGTAAAGGTCTTTTCTGAGGGAATAATTATGAAGGTACCTTAGGAATAAGTAACTGCTAACTACGTGCCAGCAGCAGCGGTAATACGTAGGTTACAAACGTTATCCGGAATCATTGGGCGTAAAGCGTCCGCAGGTGGTTTGTTAAGTCAGATGTTAAATACCATGGCCCAACCATGGTGCCGCATCTGATACTGGCTTACTAGAGACTTCCAGAGGCTAGTGGAATTCTGTGTGTAGGGGTAAAATCCGTAGATACACAGAGGAACACCAAAAGCGAAGGCAGCTAGCTGGGGAAGTACTGACACTCATGGACGAAAGCGTGGGTAGCGAACGGGATTAGATACCCCGGTAGTCCACGCCCTAAACTTTGGACACTAGGTGTTGGAGGGCCCGATCTCTTCAGTGCCGACGCTAACGCATTAAGTGTCCCGCCTGGGTAGTACGAACGCAAGTTTAAAACTCAAAGGAATAGACGGGGACCCACACAAGCGGTGGAGCATCTGGTTTAATTCGATAATGAGCGAGGAACCTCACCTAGGTTTGACATCCTGGAAATTCTGTAGAAATACGGAAGTGCCTTTTGGAATCCAGTGACAGGTGCTGCATGGTTGTCGTCAGCTCGTGCCTTGAGGTGTTCGGTTAAGTCCGTAAACGAGCGCAACCCTTATCCTATGTTGTATTTTTCATAGGAGACTGCCGATTCTAAATCGGAGGAAGGTAAGGATGACGTCAAATCTGCATGGCCCTTATACCTAGGGCTACACAGGTGCTACAATGGCCAGTACAATGGGCAGCAATGGAGCGATCCGGAGCAAATCCTTAAAACTGGTCTTAGTTCGGATTGGAGGCTGCAACTCGCCTCCATGAAGTTGGAATCGCTAGTAAACGCGCATCAGCAATGGCGCGTTGAATATGTTCCTGGGTCTTGTACTCACCGCCCGTCAAGTCATGAAAGATGTGGGCGTCCGAAGTACCCTTAGCCTTTGGCGGGGTCCTAAGACGAAAACATTGATTGGGACTAAGTCGTAACAAGGTATCCGTAGGAGAACCTGCGGATGGATCACCCCTTTTTAGAGGGTTTGGAAATCTTTCTTTTTTGTAAGATTTCTAACGATCGGGGATTTGTAAGCAATTGCAAGTCTTAGACACACCTTCTCTATTGCACTTTGGATGTGCAAAGGTTATTGAAAATTTAATCGCCTTGCCTTCAAATCACATGGGGCTGTAGCTCACTTGGCTAGAGCGCCGCGTTTGCACCGCGGAGGTAAAGGGTTCGACTCCCTTCAGCTCCACCAGATTTTGGATTACTCCTTGACCTGTCCGGGGGTTTTTTTGTATAGTTTTTTCTTGTCTTTAACTTATACAAAAGATGTCTGAATCATTGGGCGGTTGTGATGATGGGAAAAGAGAAGTTATGACTAACTTTGGTGCATTTGAAATGAGCCATGGTTTGCATGGTTGGTTGGAAGAGAATTTGCCAATTGAATATGGAGAAAGAGGATATGTTAGAGTTTTTACGGAACTTGAAGATGGAAGAGATGAATATGTGTTTGAACCTGGAGTGTTGTTGGAACGGTTTGAACGTCCTGAGGGTAGTTTTCGTTTTCATACAGATGATGGGAGAGATTTTGTAGTTGGGTTTTCGTGTAGGAATGATCGTGGTGAGTTGATAATGGAAATAGATCCTTTCTGGCAGTGTGTTCGTCCTGATGGGTTTTCGATTGATGATTATCAATTATTTAGTGGGGGTTTTTAAAGTTGTTGAGGTTGTTGAAGTTTTGTGTGTAAATATTGGTATAAGTCTACGCAAGGCTTTTCGGGTTTTTAAAAGATCTTGTAAATGGGGGACTGATATGGTAAAAATTCTCCGTACTTTGAAAGTATAACTTGGGCGAGTATCTAGTCGATACTTCACCCTTACTTGGAATCGGTTCGCAAGCTAGCTTGTAACTGTTCCTCACTCGGGCGAGTAGCTCAGCTGGTTAGAGCGCTACACTGATAATGTAGAGGTCGGAGGTTCAAGTCCTCCCCCGCCCACCATCGTTACAGAAAGCCTAGGGCGATTCTGTAACCAAAGGCCCGTAGGGCCGCCAAAAAACGCTTTGAGGATTAAACATCCTCTTTTTTTGTGTCGTTTTGTGCGAACAATCTGAAGAATGGGAGATTTTTTGGATTTAGGTTTCGGAAGGTTTGTGCAAATGATTTTTTTGTTGAATATGCGATATATTTTCCATTCAAGTTTATTAATGATTTGGCCAATACTGTTTCTGATTCGTTTGATGTATTTGCTAAATATTTAACGAGAACATTTGCAACGTCATAGTCTTTTCCACGTGGTCCTGTGATTGTTTCTAGTACTTTCATTGTTAATTTTGTAGCTTTTTCTTCTCCTTCTTGAACTATTAATCTTTCCATACGATTTAAAACGAGTTGAATAGTAGAATAATAAGGGTCTGCTATTGTTTTTTTGAGTCTGTTTTCTAGTTCTTTTCTTCTTACGAGAAAGGTTTCTGGAGTTTTTTTCCCTTTAGGGATTGGTTCTGGTAGGAATGTATCTAAAAGTTCTCTTGTGTTGAGGGTTGTTTTTTCTCCATTTTCTCTATCTAGTGTTTTTTGAGCTATTTGTGTTAGGTGGGGGATATGTGCGATATAAAATGTTAGTGGATAAATTGCTTCTTTAATTTTCGCTAATTCTGTATCGTCTTTAACTCGAGTTAATAGTCTTATCGCAAATTCTAGAGATGCCATTAGGGTTTTGTTTTTTGTGATTTCTCTTGAAGAACTTAAGGTTTTCAAGAGAGCCATGAGGTTTTTAGTTTTGCTGGGGTCTTTGGGGCGTTCTAGTGCTGCTTCGTCTAGGGTTCTTTCTAAGATTGTATCTATTGTTGGTTGTGACTTTTTGAGATTAGCTAGTGTTATTTTTAGTTCGTTTGCTCCGAACCATTCAGTTGTTTTATAGTTAGCTAACTTTTTCCCTGTATCTACTCCTGCAAGAATAGCCTTAAATGGACTTACGAATTTTATTAAATACCAAAGTGGTCGTAAGGCAGTTCTTTCGAAATATTCTTCAAAAGACGATTTTATGGAGGCTAATTGTGCGAGAGTTTTGATGGACTTAATGTGTGCTGATGATTCTTCAGTTGCTGCTTCGATTGCGGCTATGAGATGTAGGTCAGTTTTGATATCTTCGTTTTTTTCATCAGATGTTAAATGCGGAAGTTTGATAGTTGCTTGTATCCTTTCTCGGAAAGGATCGGTCAAATAGGTTGTTAATACGTTTTTAAGGAGTGTTTGTACTGGAGGGACTTCTTTTTCGTTTGGCTTCTCTTTATCCAATTCATCTGCTATTGCTAAGATCTTTTTGTTTGGGTGTGGGTTTTCTGTCAAACTTTCTGCTTCTGAAAGGCCTAGGTTTCTTTCAGCTTTTTTTGCTGAATAGGTGTTTGAAGAATCACATACTTCTATGTCTTCAAGGTTATTTGTGATTTCTTGTCTTTCTGGGCCTTTTTTCTTCGGCATTAATTTTGAATTACATTACTTAGACTCAACGAATCTGTTAATTATACCACAAAATCAGCTTACCGGCAATGTTGCGAATTTGTAAAAATCAGATATCATCACATCATGAATCGTTACATTGTCCTCATACTTGGTATCGTAATTGCTATTTCATTGCTGAAATATCGCATCCATGTGAAACATTTCATTGGAGATGTTGCTTTTGCCGAGAAAATTTTTGGTTCAGGCGGTACTTATACTTTGATTATTGTTTTGGCCTTCTTATCGTTTTTTGGTTCTTTGATGTGTTTCTTTGGAACTTTCCAGGCTATTTTGGGAGAGTACTTGGGGCCTTTATTTGGAGCTTAGTAGTGGAGGAATCCAACCACAAAACCTTACGCTTCTTTGGCAACTATGTTCACCCTAAAAAACCTATTGACTTACCATATCCTTGTGCATATAATGGCGCAGCATTTGCAGGTAGTGGACTAAATATTTAACCTGTTTTATGAGCAACCGTTGCATAGCCTTAAGTTCAAAGACGTGATCTCCACGTGATTATAGTTTTGAATTTGAGGGTGTGCAGAGATAGCACCCCTCTTTTTTTATCCGCTGGGTAAAACGAACATTGAAAATTTGGAGTTAACTCATCAGTTAAAATTTTTTTCGAAAATTTTTTATAAAATTTTTATTACCAATTACTGGTCAAAGTAATTGGTTCTCTATAAATCATGCCAAATGATAAATTAATTTAAAGGCAAAGAGTGGATGCCTAGACTTGAAGTTCCGATGAAGGACGTAGCTAGTTGCGAAAAGCTTCGGTGAGCCGCTAAGCAGGCTTTGACCCGGAGATATCCGAATGGAGAAATCCACCTCTATATGAGGTACTGTACACTGAAATAAATTAGGTGTATGGAGGCACACCCAGAGAACTGAAACATCTAAGTACCTGGGGAGAAGAAAACAATAGTGATTCCCTTAGTAGTGGCGAGCGAACGGGGAACAGCCCAAACCATATCCCAAGGGGTATGGGGTTGTAGGGCCTCAATATGGAAGTTGTTCTAATTAACCAAATGATCTGGAAAGGTCGGCCAAAGAGGGTGATAGCCCCGTCGGTGAAAATTAGGCAAATTCCTAGAGTGTCCCTGAGTAGGGTCGGACACGTGTAATCCGGCTTGAATCTGGGAGGACCACCTCCCAAGGCTAAATAGACTTCAAGATCGATAGCGGACTAGTACCGTGAGGGAAAGGTGAAAAGCACCCTTGTTAAGGGGATGAAATAGTACCTGAAACTCTTTGCTTATAAGGAGTAGGAGCACGATTTATCGTGTGACTGCGTACTTTTTGTAGAACGGGCCAACGAGTTAGTCTTGTAGGGCTTGGTTAAGGCAGTTAAAGCCGGAGCCACAGTGAAAGCGAGGATGAATAATCCGTCTTGTCCTACGAGCTAGACCCGAAACCGGGTGAGCTAACCATGAGCAGGTTGAAGCAGAGGTAATACTCTGTGGAGGACCGAACCCACCTATGTTACAAAATGGGGGGATGACTTGTGGTTAGTGGTGAAATGCTTATCGAACCCGGAGATAGCTGGTTCTCCCCGAAATAGCTTTAGGGCTAGCCTTGTGCTAATAGCTAGGGGGGTAGAGCTCTGTTTAGGCTAGGGGGTATACCACGCCTACCAAACCTAGATAAACTTCGAATACCCTAGTGAATTCCACAGGAGTCAGACTATGACAGCTAAGTGCCATATGTCGCGAGGGAAACAGCCCAGATCGCCTTCTAAGGTCCCTAATCTAAAGTTAAGTGGCAAAGGATGTAGAATTGCGTATACAGCCAGGAGGTTGGCTTAGAAGCAGCCATTCCTTTAAAGAGTGCGTAACAGCTCACTGGTCTATGTGATTTTGCGCCTAAAATATAAGGGGGCTAAAACTTTAAACCGAAGAAGCGAGTGGCATCTATTTTCGAATAGATGTCGCGGTAGGGGAGCGTTCCTGTCTGCGTTGAAGCAGAACTGTGAGGTTCTGTGGAGCGTCAGGAAGTGAAAATGTTGGCATGAGTAACGTAAATTCGGGCGAAAAACCCGAACGCCGAAATCCCAAGGTTTCCCAAGCAACGTTAATCGGCTTGGGGTTAGTCGGGCCTAAGACGAGGCCGAAAGGCGTAGTCGATGGACAACTGGTTAATATTCCAGTACAACTTTATTTTCGTTCAAGCAAAATGGATGGAAAGTGGAAGTCAATTTCTTTTTGAAGCTTACTTCGGTAAGTGGATGATTTAATGCGACCCCCATGGACTTGAAGTGGCGCTAGCTCAGGGGTAACGCGGCAGGATAGTTGGAGCGTGTTAATGAATTCACGTATAAACTTTTAGTCTTACTGGATAGGTAAATCCGTTCAGTTTCTATTTGGCTTCGGCCGGATAGGCAGGCGAGAAGTGATGTAAAATACTTTCTCTTTGAGAGAGCGATTCCAATGACTTCAGCTGACAAGAAAATCCTCGGTAGCGAGAAAATAAGGTTTCCGTACCGCAAACCAACGCCGGTGGGAAGGTCGAGAAGACCAAGGCGCTCGAGATAACTACTGCTAAGGAACTCGGCAAAAAATCAGGTGTAACTTCGGGATAAACCTTGCCACCTTGTTTTTTATAATTCAAGGAGGCCGCAGCGAAAGACTTCCATGCAACTGTTTACCAAAAACATAGGTCTCTGCTAAGTCGTAAGACGATGTATAGGGACTGATGCCTGCCCAGTGCCAGAAGGTCAACATGATCCGTGCAAGCGGTGATTCTAAGCCCTGGTGAACGGCGGCCGTAACTATAACGGTCCTAAGGTAGCGAAATTCCTTGTCGGGTAAGTTCCGACCCGCACGAATGGTTTAATGGTGTGGAAACTGTCTCGGCAGTAGACTCGGTGAAGTTACAAAAACGGTAAAAATGCCGTTTAATCACGGAAAGACGAAAAGACCCCGTGCAGCTTTACTATAGCTTGACATTGAGTCTGAACATAGCTTGTGCAGGATAGGTGGGAGACTTTGAAACATTGACGTCAGTCGGTGTGGAGTCATCCTTGAGATACCACCCTTGCTATGTTTAGCCTCTAACTTGTGCCATTAATCTGGTATGAGAACAGTGTTTGGTGGGTAGTTTGACTGGGGCGGTCGCCTCCTAAAGAGTAACGGAGGCGCGCAAAGGTTCTCTAAGCCTGGATGGAAATCAGGCTGATAGTGTAATCGCAAAAGAGAGCTTAACTGCAAGACCTACAAGTCGAGCAGATGCGAAAGCAGGTGATAATGATCCGATAGTTCCACGTGGGTGGGCTATCGCTCAACGGATAAAAGTTACGCCGGGGATAACAGGCTTATAGTGTCCAAGAGTTCACATCGACGACACTGTTTGGCACCTCGATGTCGGCTCGTCCTATCCTGGGGCTGGAGAAGGTCCCAAGGGTTTGGCTGTTCGCCAATTAAAAGGGTACGCGAGCTGGGTTCAGAACGTCGTGAGACAGTTCGGTCTCTATCTTCCGTGATCGTTTAGAAATTTGAGGGAAGCTGCTCCTAGTACGAGAGGACCGGAGTGGACGAACCCCTAGTGCACCAGTTGTCGCGTCAGCGGCATAGCTGGGTAGCTATGTTCGGAAGGGATAACCGCTGAAAGCATCTAAGTGGGAAGCCTCTCCCAAGATTAAATTTCCCTATGAGTCCCCCTGGAGACTACAGGGTTGATAGGCTACAAGTGTAAGTACGGCGACGTATTCAGCTGAGTAGTACTAATGGACCATTGTATTTATTATTTATTGCGACTTTATTGTCGCGCAAGATTCTATAGAGAACCTTTATTTTGACCGGTGATTAGTGATAAAAATCACTACGCCGGAATACGCATTATGCGTTTCTGATGATCATTAAAAGCCATTGTCTTGGTAACTATGGAGGAAGGGGTACACCTGTTCCCATCCCGAACACAGTAGTTAAGCCTTCCATCGCCGATGATATTGCGGGGATGACCCGTGAGAAAGTAGGTAGTTGCCAAGATAATGGTTTTTAGTTTGCCCTAGTTTTTGGCTTCGGCTTCAGCTTTTATAGCTGCTTCATCTGTGGCGATACTGAGATCAGAAAGGTCTGACAACTTTTCTGTTCTGGAGATTTGTGGATTGTATGTATTGTAATACAATTCGATTATTTCTTCTGTTGCGAGTTGCTCTGTGTTTATTCCGCAATTTGTAAGTCCTGATTGGACTACGTTTACTCTTTGTGCGATCGCTTTTTTGAGGTCTTCGAATTCTTTGTGACGCTTACGGATATCGCTGTATGTGTCCTTTGGTCGAAGTCTTCGGAAGAACTTTTGTAATAGTGGAACCTCTCTAGATCTGACTGGGTCGTATGGTACGACTACGTAGAATTCTTTTTGCATTATGTCTGTGTATTCTACGAGTTTCTTTACGAAATCTGCATATTCTAAAGTTTGATCTTTCAATAGTTTGTTCTGTTGTTTTTCGCCAATTTTTTTAATTTTCTCGATGTAGTTATCTATGTCGAGCTTTTTTGATCTAGCTATGATTTGTACCGGGAATTCTAATGAGTTCAAAAATCCTTGGTATGCGTATGTTATTGCGTTCTGTTCTTTTTCTGATTTTAGATTGAAGTTGATTGAGCTTGCTTTGAATATAGCTCTAAGACCTCCTTCTTTTAGGACCAAGAAATTATCTCTGATTTCTCCAATTTTCAGGTGAACTTGTGTTGCATCTGGTTTGGTTCCGCTTGGTTTGCGAGAAGCTCCGCTTTTTTGAGCTGTTGCGGTTTTGTTTCCAAATCCTAAGAAGTCTAGTAGTCCCATTTTATTGTTTGTGAGTGATTAGTTTTTGTAGTGCTTTTTTCTTTTCAAGTTTTACTTGCGCCGCTTCTGCTACTGCATCTTGTTTTGCGGTTTTTGTGTCGAGTATTCTTGCCATTTCTTTTAATGATTTTGTGCGCTTTTTTGATTTTTTTGCTTTTGGTTTCTTTTTCTCTTCTGTTTTTCTCTGAAGGAATGATACGAATGGCTCAGCTTGTCCTTTGTGCCAGAT
>Ga0307989_1000939_pt1 | contig 16894 bp, 9 predicted proteins | sample EllFjometagen185_FD_203164 | JGI IMG/M metagenome (GOLD analysis project Ga0307989, IMG submission 203164) | Marine microbial communities from Ellis Fjord, Antarctic Ocean - #185 | ecosystem: Environmental > Aquatic > Marine > Unclassified | place: Southern Ocean | collected 2014-10-08
CTTGGAAACCTTGATCTCCTTGGTCTCCTTGGTCACCAGTTTCTCCTTGGAAGCCCTGGTCTCCTAGTTCTCCTTGGTAACCTTGATCACCTTGGTCTCCCTCGTCTCCCTGAGTTCCTTGCACACCTTTGTTACCTTGGAACCCTTGATCTCCTTGGTCTCCCTCGACTCCTTGATTACCTTGCACACCTTGGAAACCTTGATCTCCTTGGTCTCCTTGGTCACCAGTTTCTCCTTGGAAGCCCTGGTCTCCTAGTTCTCCTTGGTAACCTTGATCACCTTGGTCTCCCTCGTCTCCCTGAGTTCCTTGCACACCACGGTTACCTTGGAAACCTTGGTCTCCTTGGTCACCTTCGACACCCTGGTTACCTTGCACACCTTGGAAACCTTGATTACCTTGATCACCTTGATCACCTTCGTCTCCCTGAGTTCCTTGTACACCTTTGTTACCTTGGAACCCTTGGTCTCCTTGGTCTCCCTCGTCTCCCTGAGTTCCTTGTACACCACGGTTACCTTGGAAACCTTGGTCTCCTTGGTCGCCTTCGTCTCCCTGAGTTCCTTGTACACCTTTGTTACCTTGGAACCCTTGGTCTCCTTGGTCTCCCTCGTCTCCCTGAGTTCCTTGTACACCACGGTTACCTTGGAAACCTTGGTCTCCTTGGTCACCTTCGACTCCTTGATTACCTTGATCCCCACGGAACCCTTGGAACCCTTGGTCTCCTTGGTCTCCAATGTCTCCTTGAACACCTTGATCCCCACGGAACCCTTGGAAACCTTGGTCTCCTTGGTCACCTATATCACCTTGCACACCCTGGACTCCACGATTACCTTGAAAACCTTGGTCTCCTTGGTCTCCTTCGTCTCCTTGGACTCCTTGGACTCCGCGCTCTCCTTGGAAACCTTGATCTCCTTGGTCTCCGGCGTCGCCCTGAGGACCGATCTCCTCAGTAGCAAGTTTTGTTTTAACCCAATATCCTAAAGGGTGTTTGGTAATTATAGGCATTTATCTCCTTTTCCAACTGTTTGACTCCATTTCTTTTTTAAAAGCATCGTAATAATGGTTTCGTGCGATGCCTAGTAAATCTTGTATATCTTTATTGTTTACAAATGTCTCATTTGCACCAGAGTCTCTGTACCTGTAAAAATACAAAGGCTCGTCAATTTGGTGTACTTTAGAATGTATGAAAAACCTTGTAAAAAGGTCCCAATCATCAGCTACACGTAATTCGTCATTATACCCACCCAATTCAAATAATGTCTCCTTTCTAAAAGCCCTTATATGGTCTGGGCCAAGGGTCAAAAAGAATGCATTTCTATAATATGGGCCGTCTCCCCAACCACCATAAAAATCGTGGCACCTAGTCTCTAACCAGGTTTTTCCTTTATAATCAAAGTAACGATATTGTCCTTTCCAATAATTATTTGATGGGGTATCGCCAATATCCCACCTCACCTCTGATCCATCAGGAGTAAAGTTGGCATCATTACTATATACCATCCCGACCTCAGGGTCACTCTCAAAAGCAGCAACTACTTTTTCAAGAGCGTCATCCCTTAAAAAATCGTCATGGTCTAACTCAACAACATACTTACCGTAACATAGCTGTGAGGCGGTCCTTTTAATTTCCCCTATTCTCCCCGAAGGTGCTATCTTAACAACCCTAACTCTCGGTTCACGCTTCTCTAGTTCTAGTAAATACTCATATGTTCCATCAGTAGACCCATTCTCGACAACAACCCATTCCCAGTTAGAGTAACTCTGCTCTATTATAGATTGATATGCTTCACCAATAAACCCAATGGAGTTGTGAGCTCCTGTATAAACAGAAATCAGTGGGTGGTCTTTCTCATAGATATTTTTTTTATAGACATTATTAGAAAAACAATTTGTTGCTTTATCAGCAACGCTATTTATAGACTCTTCAGATTTAACACTTATCCATCGCTTACGATAGTTAAACTCCACATTGAAGCCATCAGGAACATAGTCACAGGACACAATAATATTAGGGTTAAACTCCGCTAACATCTTTCTAAGGTCTCCAGTACCATCATAATATGCATAGTTACCTAAAGAGCTAAGGTCCCTTCTCTCCGTTCCTATATTAAGAATTCTTAAAAAGTTAAATTCTTTATATAACCAACGTCTTCTATATAAAAACGGTGTTTTAAATTTAGCAGTATCTGACCCTAGATGAATATATTGCCCAATATTATCCATGAAAAAATGAGAGTCAATATTCTTTTGTGCTCGTAGAAATTTATTCTTATTCTTAACCCATGAAGAACTCCACTCACTCTTAACGTGGCTCTCAATAAGGCTCTTAAACTGTTGCTTGGTCCTGAACATAAAGACACCAACCTTAATATCAGGCTCATGGTATATAGTATATTCAAAATTATTAGTAGGCCACATCCATAGATGCCTATCTACTTTATATGAAGATTCTTTATCGAACCTGAAAGCGATAGGTTGCCCATAATTAAATGTTTCCTCGTCAGGCTCTTGGCACCAACGAAACTTTTCAAATAAATATTTATAGCTGTCCCATTTGTCAGCTTGGCTAGTATGGGGGTAGAAGAATAATCCAGAGCCATGTACTCCAGTCTTCTTACTGACCTTCGCCTTAACTAGAGTATTGTGAAGATCATGAAAAATAAATTCATCTGGATGGCATAAAATGACCCACTCAGCATCGGGGTCTAACTCTTTAGCTTTTTCATGTAAAAAGTGCCTAGCTCCATCAGAAATCTTATTATGTTTATTAAAGACTTCTAGTCCGTCTACAGTCTTTGGTAAGTCTTCGTCTCTAATATAATATTTTACAAGAGGGTGATTTTTAAGTATTTTCTCAGTTCCATCACTAGACCCATCAAGAACATACAGAGAATCAACATACCTGCTAATGTTTCCCAAATAGTCCTCAATAACGTCTACCTCATCTTTAACAATCATATAACCTATAGTTTTGAAACTATTTAAAGGCTTACTAAATCTCCAAGCTAGCTGACGTCTAAGTACTGGTCTGATCGCATGACTCTGTGCGGTAACAAAAGCATACTTAGTAAAATCAAAATTCTCATATCCAACAATGACTGGATGGTCAGCAAAACTAATATCAAATACTATTGCATCATCTACAATTTTTACATCCTTTTCTTTATTAATCTCTTTGACGTAGTTTCCATATAAGGTCCACTCAGACAGTTTAGAGTGGTTATACCCTCCAGATCCTTGATTAATAATGGAAAATGCTTGTTCATATGAACCATGCAAATCCTTAATATAATCTAGTAAACTTCTTACAACAGAAGTATCAAACATTACTGCTCCAAAAATATATTGCTCAGAAAATTCAAGGGCCTTTCCAAGAACAACTTGTGAAGACTTAACAAACTCCCTGTGAAGATTAATTATACCTTTATAATTTTCAGGGTTCCTAAAAGGATTACTATTAGGAGTACCAAATTCTGAATCCAGAACTTCCATTGAAGTATCTAAAATTTCTGCATTAGATTTATTAATCATATCAGAAGACCACCTATATACCTTAGCTCGGCCATCTTCAGTAAAGAAATCATCAAGCTTTAAAGGTCTAGTGATGGAGGTGTCAGAGTCCATACACAAATAATAGTCATGATCAGTATGTAAAGAGAAAAACAGTTTATAAAATTGTTGCCGTATCCAACCCCAGTACTTTTTATTTTTTAACTCTTCTGGAAGTAAATCATCTCCTTGTATAATGGTAATATCTGACGACATCTCCTTTAAAATCTCTAAACCTGACTTGCTCATATCATCAACAACTACAAAATAGTCAGTCCTCCAGTTTGCTGGGAAATATGCTTTCCAACTATCAAAAGCAAAAGAAAAGCTATCTAAATCCTTTTCTGCTAGCGGTGTTAATATGGCTAATTTTTTAGTCATTTGATATTTTTATTGGTTAATGTAAATTGCACTAGTTCCCTGTCTATTTCCTTAAGCCCAGCTTCTAATTCAGGACTATCAAAATATTTTAAGAGTCTATCTTTGAATGCTTGTAAGTCTGACATTTCCCAATGTTCCCACTCCACAGCATTACCATGGAACTCCATAGTTATATACTTAATACTCTTTAATAGCTCATCTGGCATATCACTTAGAATCTTTAACTCGCTACCCTCACAATCTAACTTAAGTAAGTCAATCTTATCAAACTGTTCTGCCAAAACATACTTATTTGGGATAACATACTGTTTCTCATGATCCCAGCCCTCACCAGAGTGAGACACTGACCAACCACCACTATTATATTCAGGTTGATGATTCTTTAATAGTATCTTATCTAAATTAAAGGACTCTCCCAGAACTACTCCATTGTATAAAGTTACATTCTCAAATAGTAAAAGGTTCTCTTGTGCTAATGGGAAATTCTCTGGGCATGGCTCAAATGTGTGTATTTTAGCATCTGGAAACAGCTCAGTGCATCGCAAGGAAAACGAACCTATGTGCCCACCAACATCCACAATAGTGCTGTCTGGTGGAAGGGTCATTTTATCTATTCCATACGTGTCTGCGTATATAATCTCCTCAGTGACGTATCTATCTAAAGGCACATGACCACGGAGTTTAATAACGTTCTGCTTAAATGGTTTATAGTATTCACCGTGCTTGATATCTAAAATAACTTTATTAAACGCATCCACTACCTTACTTAACTCAAAATACTCTGCTCTACTACGGGCCGCTTTAGACATCTTATCATATAATTCAGTATCATTATATAACATTTCAAGGTATCTAACAATTTCATCTTCGCTGTTAACAACGAAACCATCTATACCATGTCTAATCCATTCTTGCATTGCGCCCTTCTGCTCAACAATAACAGGGATACCACAAGCCATAGCTTCTAAAGCTGCTGTTCCGAAGGTCTCTAGTGGCTGTACAACTGTCTTAGCATAATTCCTGTATGTCCATTTCTTATTTGGGAAATAGTTTGTTGAGGAGGTAGCTACGAAGACATCATATTTATAATAATACTTTTCAATATCATCAAATACAGGAAGAGGCCCTTCCATAATATCTATCTCTACTTCTTTCTCAACGTCATTATCCCTTATTCTTTTAGAGAGGTTATCAACATCAAAACGTCCCCACACATGATTAAACGAGCCCACCTCTACACCAGATAAAATCGCTTTAAATTTAGGTATAGACTTATTTTTTTTAATCTTCCCAGCTACTTCTATAAGCTGACTGTGAAACTTTCCACCAGCATACCCTAATCTTCCGAAAGTAAAGGCATCAATATTTCTATTAGGCCTAACCTTGATATTTTTAGTATCAATGCCGGCCCCTATAACCTCAGTACATTGAGTAGGAGTAAAGAGTGCCATGTTCTTTTCAGCTTCTGTAAAGAAGATAAACTTATCAAAGTCATCTAAAAATCTTGGTGAGAATGCCCCGTCAAAAATATGTCCAACTACACGCACCCTTGGAATCTTCCATAAACCTAATCCCATTTTTTTACGCATAGCTTCTATAACAGGAACTCCCCTGTGCTCAAACTCTGACCCCCAATAAAATATAATGTCGGAGTTTGCAAACTTTGGTGCCGTGGATTCAAATCCACCTTTGCCCCAAAATGCCCAGTCATTTATATTTCTAAAATGTAGGTTTGTCTCTACATTGTCAAAATCTCTATAGAAGCCTCCACCTACAATAACTTGGTGACCCTGGTCTTGTTGTAGTTTTGCAACTTTGAGCATGTTGATTGATTGCCCTGAAAAGTCAAGTGTGTCTATTATGTGTGCTATTCGCATTTTTCTAAAATTGGTTATGGTTTAAACAGGTCAGGGTCCATCAGGGTAACTACATAATTGCAGTAACCCCCAAACCCACTGGCATCTGTGTGTATTTTTATTCTCACCTGAGCTTCTTGCCCTGTTGTGTAGTCTGTGTCATTTTTCTCCAGACCACTCATATTTAAAAATCCGTCAGGGTAATCTGCCCCTGTTCCGGCTTGGGCGGTATCATACCATTTAAACCAGTTTGCTCCCGCGTTGTATGAAGTCTCAGCAGATATTTCTCCAAGACCGTATGTTGTGGCATCTAAGCCAAATGTTGTTTTATTAAATGTTTCTACTCCAGACAATATTATAAAGCTATCACTATAATACCAGTAATCAGTATTGATGGCCGCTCCTGCAGGGGTTGTAAGCTCTCCCGCATTTAGTACTAACGTTGTACTAGGGTCTTGTATTAAGTCATCATAAAAGACATCTATAATAGCATTAGAACACCAACTAATAGTTAATGCCCAGTTAAGCAAATCCTGAAGCTGAACATCGTCATCTCCTGGTACTGTAATTAAGCTTGTTACACTAGTCATTTAGAATTTTAAAACCTCATCTGTTGCTGACGTTGTCACGCCAGGTGTTGTAAAACCAACCCATATCATAACTTGTTTCTTCTGAGGCAATCTGATACTAGTAAAATTTAACTTAGCAGGTAGAGTATCTAATAAATACCATGTTCCATTTGTAGGACTTGTTGCTGGAAAGTTTCCAGCGTCTGGAATATTCCCGTCTGCACTTACAAACATATACACTACAAAGCTACTGACATTTTTAACTTGATCCTCGGTAACTACAATAGGGTTACCAGCCGCGTCTGTGTATGCGCCAGGTCCTGTAGTAGCTGGCTCTTCCCATTCTAACATTATAGTATTAGTAGGAATTTTATCGTTGTCTGAGTTAGAGTTCTTAACTGTTACATCAGCAACCCCAACGTATTCTGCCATATCAGGAATACCATTAAAGCTAATAGTGTACTCGTATGTTGTGAGAAGGTCACCATCTTTTGCAGGTATACCATCACCATTAAAGTAAGTAGCCCTAAAATCATAAACACTAGGTTTCTCTTTCATCCTAATATCATTAGTATACACAACATTAGAAAGGTCCGTAGATACCCCAGGAAGCTTATCACCAAACTCAAACTTGTTTAGCAAGTCCCAATTAGACTCAGCACTTAATTTATATTCTATAAGTATAGTGGTAATTTTGCCTGTGGTCGCTTCAAGGTTAGCTATGGTTAATTGTACAGCACTTATCTCGCCCTGCTGCTCATAGTCGTAACCGACTTCTGCGGCTGTCATTATAGGAGTTCCACCAAATACTATTGGAGGAAGCTCTCCCCCAAAACCTGTGACAACAAAATTAATATAATCATCTTCAGTGAAGCCTTCGCCAAAAAATCTAACCTGGTAGTTACCAACGCTTAAGCTACTAAATGAGTATTTACCTAATATATCAGTAGTTTTTGAGTCTACTTTAACTTCACTGTTATTATATAACCGTACAGCCACTCCAGGAATGGCTGTCCCACCTTTCAATAAGGTTCCATTATATCCAGTTATACTTAAAGCCATTAGCTCTCTGTAGTAGATGCGTCGTCTCTTTGATAAACGACATTCTCTCCATATAGTCTTATAGTACCAGATAATTGACAAGTGTTATTTGGAGATCCGGTATCTGGGTCCCAAGCATCTATGATTATTCTTCTTGAGGCATTAGTTGCAGCTAGAATACCAACATCTAAGGATTGGGTAAACACCGCGTTTACCCCAGTAATGTCCATTGTTCCGGCATTGACCTCGTCACCATATTGATATATCCTTATGACTCCAGGATTGACTGCTGACACACCATTAGCGATATCACAGTCAAATACTATCTTCTTAACTATCATATCACTATTAAGGTCTGACTGATAAATCTTGCGACTTGCTTCAGAAACCCCAATATAAAATAATTGATTAGTTAATCCAGTAGCTGGGCCCTCTCCTAAAGACTGTATAAAATTATCAGCTGTTGCGTCCGTACTATTATTAGAATATATAATCCCAGAACCATCTCCAGAGTTCCAAGTCTCTCCATCAGGTATAAGCTTTTTAGGGCTTCCTGGGGCAGCTAGCTGGTTTGTACCTATAGTCTGACTACCATAGTATGTAATATCGTTAAATTGAAAAGCTGGTAAGAGCGCAGGCTCAATCTCTATTCGAGTACTGTTAGCATATAGACCAGATATAACGGTAACGTCAACAACGGCTTCTGCCATTAGCGACATGTTAGGAGGAACTCCTCCACCGCCAGCAAGAACTTGAGCTGACTTAGTCAAACTAACAAGTTGCTTATTCTGGTAAGCCCTGACCCCTACATTCCAAGTAGCACTAGTATTAGTACTTACAGGTATGTGTCTGTTAGTTGTTTTAAATTTAGTGGTATTGTTGGAACTGGCCCAGTCCAGAGTGCTTAGTGTTGTGTACCCTACCTCAAACTCATGTGCTGTCTTATCAAGATCAGACTCGTCAATCCAGCCACCCACATCAATGTTAAATCCGAATAAAGTGGCATCTAACGTAATAGAACCATCATCTGTCAGTGTCGGTAAGGTATTAACATAAGGTTGAGCATAAGATTGATCTGCTTGTCCTCCAGGAGTATGGTCTGGATCATACACCCCAGAAGGCAGTACAATAAATGAACCATTAGTTAAATTGTTTACACAACGGACTTGGATCCAGTGAGCCTCGTCAAGTGCCAGTTTCAGAGATAACTCAGGATTAGTAATAAACGTACTATCCAGGTTCAAAATCTTAGTGTCGCTTTCTCTGAAGTCAATTGCCGAAGAGCTATCTTTATTACTTGTAATCTTTACTTGATAACCTGTACCAGATCCATCAATAATACGGGCTGGGAAATTAGGAACGCTCGGCTCTTCACCTGCATAGCTGTCCCCAAGTGTCATATATTTAGTAACGTTGTCCCAACTTAAAATCTGGTATCTGTTCCCTGATTCAGTAAAATATAAATATTTATCAACAATATTGGCGCTGTCATTATCAATGTTCCCACCTGCCTCTAGAAGTCCTGTAGCTTCAAACGTAACACCACTTATGTAAATACCATTAACGTCTTTATAGTTCCAAGTAAGATGAACATATGATGCTTTCTCACTAGGATTACTGGTTGGCTTATTGTCATATATCTTAAAATTTGTAATGTTAGTTGGGTCCGGGTCTTCTGTTAAAGCGCGAAGTCCCGCTCCTCCATTAAGACTTCCATATCCAATTATAAATTCTGTATTGCTTACTCCAGACATGGTTGGAAATCCTGGAAGTACCACGCCGTCTGTAACTGTCAGGTTGGCAATAGTAACAAGATCATTATAAGTGGCAGGCTTATTAAAATTAAACCCATCCTTGTCATAGTAACAAACAACGACGCCATCTTTATCCTGAAATTGCCCTTGACCTGTATCATCAAATAATTTAGTTATAACATTACCGCCTATTACCCTAGGCTGCACTAAGACATCATTATTTGAATCTGTTGTAAATTTATCAGAACGTATTTCGTCAGCAGTGGACAGGTTAGAATTAAATCCGTCAGCATCATAGTAAGCTACAATTGCCCCATCTTTATCCTGAAATTGCCCTTGACCTGTATCATCAAATAATTTAGTTATAACATTACCGCCTATTACCCTAGGCTGCACTAAGACATCATTATTTGAATCTGTTGTAAATTTATCAGAACGTATTTCGTCAGCAGTGGACAGGTTAGAATTAAATCCGTCAGCATCATAGTAAGCTACAATTGCCCCATCTTTATCCTGAAATTGCCCTTGACCTGTATCATCAAATAATTTAGTTATAACATTACCGCCAGTAACTTTAGGCTGTATAAGTACATCATCCTCAGTGTCACTGGTATATATATCTGTCATAACTGATACACCAGCTCTAACATTAAAAGCGGCGTCAACACTGTATGCTGGTGTACTTGTTCCGAAACCTGTGTGCTGTAAAAAGTGGTTTTTAGTCGCCGTGAATTTTACGTATTCCGAATTGCCGTTATTGAGGAACGTAAAAGTGTCTGCCTCATCTGCCATCTTGACTACGTGATCTCCAAGACTAGTAGTGTCGCCTACAGTGTCCAAAGTACCAGTCAAAGTTAAGTTTCCTACAATGTCGGAGTCTCTATCTTTCTTAACAATATTACTATCGTCAATTGCAGAGTCTTTAAATAGTAATACGTTCTCAACACGTCTATCATAAACTGTAGTGGTGTCTACACCATTCCAATCTATATTAGCTAAGTATACTCCTGATAAAGTAGCTGCTGTACCAGATGCTGTAACTTCAAAAGAAACTCCAGCATGCTGTCTAGTAGCCGTTGTATCACCAGAGGCATCATATAAGAACCCGTTTACCACTGCTGTCGGTGTATCTGTGTAAGTAGCAGCATTGGCAAATATTGTATATAAACCGCTAGCCACTGTAGATAAATTAACTGTTGTTTGAGAAGTAGTTCTTAAAAAATTAAGAGTACTTGTTAAACCAGTACCTGCCTCAATGGACAATGTTGTAGGAGAAGCTTGAGCTACTTTAAATTCAGTAGACGTGACTGTGCCATTTTTTACAGTGGCCTCAATTCCATAACTACTTATAAATCTATTAAATCTTCTCTTTGCGTTTGTATCTGTGTAATCTTGAAGATCGGAAAACACCGTCTCAAAATTTTGTTTTGTACCCTTTGGTACTATAATTCTTTCGCTCATTAATTACTCCGTTAAGCTCTGGTATGATAAACCGGCAGGCATTAGAGATGCCACATAGGTTGTATGGTAGGTAGTATTGTAATTCAGATCATCAAAATTACTTGGGTAAGTGAACACTACCGTACTGGTATTGTTGAAATCATTTATATTTGGTAAAGCCATAATATAATCATAATTGTTTACATGGTCCTTAAAAGCCAATCCGCTAATCAATAAGCTAAACTGGTCCATAGCTACTCCGCTAACTGCAGTAGTAGTATATCCAGCTGGTATTGTATAAGTATCTGTTGTAGTATTGTACCCAGAAACTAGAATAGTGACGTCGTCACCAATTACGCTCTGCACTGTACCAGGTCGATAAACAAAAGGAAGTCCACGACTAATACCAAACCCTTTGGTCAAATTAGCTATAGTTGGTGGGCGTCTTTTTATTTCCTCTAAACCCCAAATCAAATACTTATAATGATCTGCTATGTCAATGACTCTTTCGTTACCTGAGCCTGCTATTATATTATAAGGTAAATAGTCCTCGTTGTCAAGAGAAGATATCGTCATTCCTACCCCGCTAGCATGAATTTCCCATAATATTGGGTTATGCCTATAAACAGTATCAGCATACAAACTTACATTATCATGAAAGCCTGTATTTGCTGGGTCATACTCAGGTGGAGTTAGGAATTGGATAAAGCTTTTATTGTGAATCTGATACTCTACTCCCTCAGTCAATGTTTGAACAGTCTCTAACCCGCTTAATGTGGGAATAGAATAAGTATATTTGTCGACTTCAAATGAATCAAGTCCTGAAATCTCAATTACATTTTCAGCATCCCCAGAAAAAACCGGGTAATAAACTGAATTTGGGTATGTGAGTGTAGGTACTAATGATTCCATGTTTTTAGATAGATGAATAATAGCTTTTCGTCTATACAACTCATCAGTAGTTTCTAAATATAATTCCCAAAATTTGGTTATATCATCTTTATCGGGAAACTGCCCCCAAAATGTTCCAAGGCTGCCCCAAATATCATTTAACGTATTGGTGTATTTGTTTGCCATTAGTCTAGTTTAGTTACTCCATATATGCTAGCAATGTCAGCGTAGAATGTTTTCAAAGTGCCAACAAGTGTATGTGTAGAAGTTACGGTAGCGGTACTGTATGTTCCTAGATAGGATTGATCTTTTACTGTTCCAGCTATAGTTGCAAGATCCACATAAGTAGCTCCTGCCACATATGCAACGTTAACAAGGTCAGACCATTCAAGGACACCATCAGTGATAGCGTTGATATATGTAATCATAGCAAGTTTCATTACCTCTACTGATACATCACCTTTATAATTAAATACTGATAGGTCTACAATACTTTGAGGATATACTTTGGCTAACGTATCTGTTCCTGGATATCTATATTCGTCAGTTTCTAATAATGCCTGCACTCCAGCTCCGTCGCTATAATACCTATATAAAATTGTAATAGATATTCCAACAATACTCCCGGTAGCAAATACTATTTTTAAATTGTCTTTGGTAGAGAAGGACAGTCCTTCGGATGGCCGTTCAATACTATAATCCACATTCTCAACAAACGCTACACCAGTTGAAGTCCTAGATACTCCAATAATATCAATAATTGGAAATGTAAAGGAAGAGTCAGTTCGTAGTGTCAATTCTTGTGAGGCCATAACCACACTTTGAGTATCAGCAGTAATATTTGTTTTGTCGTTGATATAAATATCAGTCATATTACCACGATGAATGCCAGACAGCAGTGTATTAGTAGCAGACACATAATAACTTCTTAAGAAGTGGTCTGTATCTAAATAGTTATAAGGGGTGGCTAAGACATTCACATAATTTTCAGCATCCCTATATGTAGCTATGTCTGCAAGAGATTTAACTTGCTTCATTTCAGCATTAGTGGAAGTTGTGTCTGCTGTGCTAGTTCCACAAATATCCCAATTATTAGTATTCTGGTTTCTCACATACCATTTAAGACTATCTACAGTATCTCCCCAACCTGTCCCATAATAGCTTAATGTAAAGGCATCCCCGTCTGTGAAGTCGGCCAAATTGGTTTTTAGTCTCATCAGATGCATAGGGTATGTCTCGATAATGCTAGTGATTTTAACAGGACTATACCACCATTCACTGTTGGCAGTTTCTATAACTCCCCAACCAAAATGGTCTCCTGCACTCTGTGTCATATATGGTGGGTATGTTGTACCTCGATATATAACTCTATCAACAGGTAATAGCGCATCATTAAATGTTACGGCAGTAGCTATCCAAACGTCCATACCGTTATTTTCATAAATCTTTATAACATATTTGTACCAAGTGTCCACTAAAATCGGAATAGCAGCCGCTTTTAAAAATTGATTTGTACCGCCAGTTTGGTCCCACATCTGTTCTTCATTTATAAATACATCACTGTTAAGAGCATCGTTATCTACTATGTAAACATTATATTTAGTTCCATCACCTTTACGCCACCCAATTCCGTAACCGTCAAAGGGTACAGCAACATCAGGGTCTCGTCTAGTAGTGATATAAGACATCTTACCTTCAGTAGTACTGTCGTTTGTTTTAAATTGTCCCTCTATTTGAATACCACTTTGTTGATCTATGGGTGTAGTAAATACCGGAGACATATTATTCTGTTCCGCCATAGCTGTAGCTATGGTATTAACTACTCCTTGTAGTATTTCGCTATTTTGTGGGGATGTTGTATTTTGTGACATTATGCGGGTCCTCCTCCTACAGCGTCTTCTTCCTCAGTATGTGAAATAGCTGAGTCATCTATTAATAAACTTAATTGGTAAGTTATATCTGCCATGACATCTTCAGGAAGAAAAACTAAAGCTCCAGTGCTAGTTGGGTTAGTGGGGTCCCAAGGAATTTCCTTGACTCCCATCTTAATGTTTCCACCATCCACAACTACTTCTGCAGGTTTTCTAATTACCCCTTTTCCTAAACGACCATCACTTGCTACCCATGGAAGTTTATATCCAGTAGCTGTTTCTGTTTCATTAAAGTTTTCTTCAAGTAAATTATATACTCCCAGTTCAGCATATAGTGGGTCATCTCCACGGTATATTCCCTTATACATATCATTAGTAAATTCATAAGTAAAAGCTGAGGGTTCTGGCAATTCGACCACTATACTCTCATCAGTATCTTGGAATCTTCCAACATAAGCTTTACTCTCATTATAAGGGTAGGTATATAAACCAGACACCTTATAATTAAAGTCAGATGTATAGTAATTTCCCACATCCACCCCAGAATAAGTAATATCTCTTAACATCTCAGTATCGCCATTACCAACGACGGTTAATGACGTAATAGTGGGATATACTTGCGCCAATGTCCTTTTAATTCCGTCAGCAGAAGCTATAGATTGATTTGTAGCAGCAGACACAATTTTAGACTTTAGAGCCACATTAGTTTCACGCTCCACCGCGCCTTTAACGGCGGTAGTGTTTTTTACTGATGTGGGTGGTGGATATAAATTATTTATTAAGCGAGTAATTACATTTGCAGAGACTTCGTATACGTCACTATAACCTTGAGCTACTATTGGTATGTCTCCAGTACTGTATAAAGGAAAGCTTGCATTATTAAGTAACATCATTTCTTTTGTTATAGTATAAGTATCAGCAGTCTCATATACATAAGTTCCAGCTCGGTCAGATAATAAAGTCCCAGCAGGAATAGTAACTGTGTTTGGTATATTATAATAAAATCTCGCCATACCAGTAGGCTTAGCCCCAGTTACACGTGTAATTAAATAGTTGGCGCCTATCGCGTCAACATCGTCATCGTCCATAGTTTCAATGTTCAATAGGCTTAAATTGTCTGTCATGTAATCTTCAAAGTCTAAAGTTGGTTGGAGTATAGTACTCAACGGATTAACGAACAGATCTCCCATAGGAGAACCTGGCGAAACATCTATTGATTCATCATACTCTTTTATTTTCTTTTTTATAAATTCTTTTGCGTCCATTATTTATCCATGTTTATGTATTTAATGTAAAGGAAGAGCTAACTCCTCCAGATGAAGTCACACGTACCGAGATTTCCCAGGATTGGGTGGACTCTTTATATTCTACAGATTCTACAACTATGCTAGATAATCTCTCACTACCTATCAAATCAGTTTGAGAATCCTGTTCTTCTTTCATTTGGAATTCTACAAAAGCAAAAGCATTTGCGAAATCTTCTCTTAATGAGTCTTCCTCTCCAACAACATAACCCTTTCCAAGGAGATCATATAAGCTACCGCCTATGTCCCCTTCAAATGCATTTGATGCTTGAGAGGTAAATAATCTAATGACTATATTTTGCATTAGTAGTTCGGTCCCTGTCACAATTTGTGGGTTAAGGCCGTTAAACCCAAACTGTACTACCCCGTAACTGTCTACATATAGACACCCTAGAGTTTTATGTAAAATACTCATGCTAATCCTCCCATGTCATCTACTGAAGGTACTCCGACACTAGCATATGCATCATTAGCAGAGTCCTTAACTTTAAGCATATTGTCTCCCGAAAGTGGTTGATCCGCTTCTGGAATTTCTATGCCATTCATTATATCCAACGTTTTTTGTAATGCTCTACGACCAGCCCCAACGCTTGCAGAAGCAGCATCCAATATTTCTGTTTTAATAGCTGCTTGTGTAGCTGAAGCTTCCGCAGCCACCCTTGCTTGCTCAGCAATACTAGCGCTCCCAAGCTGTCCTATGCACTCACCAATATTGCTAAAAGCTGACCCTATAGACCCCATCGCAGTCATAAAGGTATCAGACATCTCACCAACAGACGGCATATTATTTATAGCGTCTAATCCTGCTTGTCCAATGGTTCCTGCTTCTTGTATGGCTCCTAAGCTTAAATTAGTAACTAACTGTATATTACCTTTTTTAAATTCATCTATAATATATTTTAATGTGTTGTTGCTGCTTACTAAGGCTGGATTTTCTAAAACACTGTTCAGAAAGGCTAGTTGAGTCTGCATTCCAGGACTATCCAATATTCCGCTAGTAAAATTGTTTATAGCACTTATTATAGCGTTGTCAGCAGCAATACTTTTAGACAAACTCAATTGGCACTCGCTTAGTTGAGTTTGTATTTCTTCTAGCCCACCCTTACTGGTAAGGTCGCCAAAAAGCATACCAACCAGTTTATGTATTTGTAAAAAACTATCTTCTCCCTCAGGAGTGTGGTCGTTTCCATCATTGTAGAAACCAGGAGAACTGTTGAAGAAACTCACTTCTTCAGTATAGGTGTTTACTAGTTCAAGAATTGCATCTAAATTTTCAAATGACTCCCCTATACTCTCTGCTTGTTCTCCAAAACTTCCATTTAATGCATCCAAATTTCTCTTAACAGATTCTATTCTGGATTTCCACGCCATCATCTTAAATGACTTTGCGGCTGTACTTGCAATATTAACCTCAGGCTTATCTTGATCTGGTGAACCAACTGGATAAGGAACATACTGTTCTACATCATCCGTAAGTTCATCAAGCTGACCTGACAGTCCAGATATGCCATTAGCGGTAAGACTGTTGACCAAGGCCATGTCTTGAAAACTCTCATTGTATTTGCTTAAATAAGTTAGTCTTGTTTTAATTGACTCATTCAAGTTTCCAAGCGGTCTGCCACTAGCACTGTTCTCTTCTATTAAGCCTCTATAACTAATATCCGTAAAATCTACTGTCAATGGTGCTGCACTATCGGCAGGAGCTTTACTAATTTTAGGAGCAAAATTAGATAACATGGCTGCCTTAGCTGATGGATCAAGCGGCAAATAATTTACTATATTCATAGCTAGCTCCTTTACCTTCATATCCAGCAAACCAACAGTCCCAGTATAATCAAAATATTCCATGACTCCAGACATAAAAGTGTTTAAGTTTTCCTCTCTAGTGGCTGCTTGACCAGCAGCGTATGTCTTATAAGCATCCTCATCTCTTTCCTCAAAGCCATTATCAGTGACAGAATATAAATCCTCGTAGGCGCTTGCTGGCTTTCTTTGAGCATTATGAGCCATTTCCCACTCAGCAGGGAAAAAGTGTGCGCCCTCAGCTATAGTAACTAGTGCATCTAAAATAGGAGTATCAAGTATTTCCTGAGCTTTGTCCAGTTCTGACTCTATAATACTGATTTCGTCAGTGCTGTAATATTCTCTAGCCTTAAGCTGTTTATCAATATTCCCCAATCTAGTATTAGCGCTAAAAAGTTGTTCATAAGCTCGTTGCAATACTAGGTCACCTTCATCAG
>Ga0307989_1000941_pt1 | contig 16852 bp, 16 predicted proteins | sample EllFjometagen185_FD_203164 | JGI IMG/M metagenome (GOLD analysis project Ga0307989, IMG submission 203164) | Marine microbial communities from Ellis Fjord, Antarctic Ocean - #185 | ecosystem: Environmental > Aquatic > Marine > Unclassified | place: Southern Ocean | collected 2014-10-08
TTCAGCGACTTTATCTGTATTAAATTAAGATCATGATCAATTACTAACTTGGATTTGAAGGGTAAAAATTAGGACGCAACTGTAAAACTCAGTAATACCAATTTATTCAAGGTAAATGATTCAAGTTTTTCAGTATTAAAGTTTCTATCATTTTAGCCTTTTCATTTCTATTACACAATGTATAGTATAATAAAAATATATAGTATATATTATAACTATCGGAGTTAAAATGCTTGATTTTAAGCACTAATACCATTATAATATATAAGGAAACACAGGGTCCCGTAGCCAAGTGGCTAAGGCAATGGACTGCAACTCCGTGATCAGCGGTTCAAATCCGCTCGGGACCTCCATTTTAGTATTTAAACGCTCTTTATGAGCGTTTTTTTAATATTTCCTATTTGTATTGCTATTTTATAAGAAACAAGATATTTATAGTGTATAATATATACTATAGTGAGAATGATAAGTGATAACAATCTTAACTACTGATCAGTAAGTATAAATCGTTAATTGTAGATAAGATATCACAAGGTTGAGATAACAACAATTAAAACTCGACTGGCTGAATATTTGAAATAAATAAAGTGTTTCTAGGGAGGAAATTATGGAAGTCTTGAATAAAGATATTGAAAAGATTAGTATAATAAATCAATTTATGAAAGAATTATTGAGTGATGAATCTTTGATATCAAAAAGAGAAATATATGATAAATATAAAGAAATTGTAAATCAGGTACAACCAATTGACTTTTTCTATTTAGATATGTATAAAGAAGATTCTGAGTTTACAATAGAAGAAATTAAAGAAAGTGCTGGTAAATTTATTAACGTATTCCATTCGGCTTTAAGTAATTATGAACCATCGGGTTACGATTCAACACTATTTTCTTATTTTTTAAAAGAGAATAGAGCAATTGAAAGAGAACTCGATAAACTTAAACCATATTTTAAACAAAGTAATATTGTTGGAAACGTTAAAGAAATAATTAAAGGATTTGAAAAGCTATTTGAATTAGAAAAAAAATTCATTAAGAAAGAAAATATTCTTTGGCCTTCTATAGAAGAAAAACTACCTTCTATAATGCCTTTAAAAGTGCTGTGGAGTATGCATGATGATTCAAGAGTTGTTCTGAAAAATATTTTAATTGCACTAAAGAAAGAAATCCTAGATGTTACTAACGTTGTATTTCTAATAGGTGAGTATTATTATTTGATTTATGGTTTAAATCAAAAAGAAGAATTGATACTTTTACCTGTTGCAGATACTTTACTTTCGTTAGAAGAAAAGGATAAAATGTATGAAGAATCATTGGAGTTTGGGTATTGCTTTATTGATGAATTACCAAAACCTAAAGAAGATAAAACGGAGAAAAAAATTGAAGAGGGTATCTTTAAAACAAAAACAGGCTCACTCTCAATGAAAGAAATAGATTCTCTATTTAGTTACATACCATTGGATATTACCTTTGTAGATGTTAATAACAAGGTTAAATATTTTAATAACAGACCAGAAAGACATTTCCCAAGAAACCCAAGTATTGTTGGTAGACTAGTAAAATATTGTCACCCACCTAAAAGTGTCGAAGTTGTTGAAAGAATAGTTGATGCATTTAAAAATGGAGAAGAAGATTTTGCTGAATTTTGGATTGACTTTAGAGGTACATTTTTATACATTACATATTACGCAGTTAGAGATAATGCAAAAAATTATATGGGAATATTAGAAGTATCTCAAGACGTAACGAAGATAAGAGGTCTTAATGGTCAACAAAGATTGTTGGATTGGAAATAATATATGAAGTTCGCTTATGTTTAATCAATAATTATATTGTTCTATATTAGAGAATAAGCATAACTTCAGGAACTTTTAAACTCATATTTATCTAACACGTTTAAGAAAACTCCCTCTTCAAGTAAAACAAAATTATGATAAGTGGGGGAGTGTTCACTTTCTGAATTATTTTCCTACTTTACTTATCAATATAGTTATTAATTTTATTGCACATTATGGAAGTGAAAAGAATTTTTTGATCTAAACAAGTAGCAATCAAAACCATATAAAATTCAAAGGAGAAATGAAAATGCAAATAATTGAAATCATTGTTTTCTTATTAATCATAGTGATTTTAGGATTCCTAATTAAATACAAATCAATAAAGAAAAACTATATGAAAATACTTGTTGTAGTAACTCTTCTAGCGTTTATACTTCATGTTTTTTTAGAAAATACTAGATGGCAAATATATCCGTTATATTTCTCTATGTTTTTAGTTGTTATAATGGTATATTTCTATATTTTCAGATTTGAAGAATTCAAAAGTGGTAATACTAGTAGAATAATCACTCTAAGTCTTACAGGGTTCCTAATTCTGCTATCAGGAGTTTCTAGCTTTATTTTCCCCCTTTACGACATGCCACTTCCAAGAGGAGATTTTTCAATTGGGACAGAGTCTTTTATTGTTGTAGATAATGATAGACTTGAATTATATGGAGAACAAGGAAATAGAAAAATAAAAATACAAGTATGGTACCCAGCTGAGAATACTGATGGGTGTGATGTCGTCCCATGGTTAGAAGATGGACGAGTTGTTGCACAAGCCTTGGCTAGAGATTTTGGAATGCCTTCATTTATACTTAATCATACTGAACTTATCAATTCAAGCTCATACCAAAGTGCACCAATAAGTACTAATTTGGATGAATACCCTGTAGTAGTTATATCACATGGATGGAGGGGATTTAGGAACCTTCATACAGATTTGGCAGAAGAACTAGCAAGTTTTGGATATGTAGTTATTGGAATTGATCATACTTATGGTTCAGTTGCAACTGTTTTTAGTGAAGAAGAAATAGCGTATGTTAATCTTGATGCTTTGCCAGATACAGATACAACTTCAGACTTCTTAGAGAATGCAAATACTTTAGTGAATACTTATGCTGGTGACATCACATTAACTCTAGATGAACTAGAAAAGATGAATGTAGGTGAAATCCCTTCAATATTTGAAGGGAAATTAGATTTAACAAGTATCGGTTTACTTGGACATTCCACAGGCGGTGGAGCAGATGTGGCAGTTGCAATTAATGACGAAAGAATCAAGGCACTTATAGGAATGGACGCTTGGGTTGAACCAATATATGAAACTGAAATTGAAAAAGGATTAGATATGCCTTCACTGTTTTTAAGAAGTGGTTCTTGGGAAACAGGGGATAACAATATTAATTTATATAATTTGATTGATAAAAGTAGTGAATCATCGATACTTTACCAGATAGACGGAACAACACATTATGATTTTTCAATGGCATACATGTACTCCCCATTGACGAAGTACTTAGATTTAACAGGTGAACTTGATGGAGATTATCTTGTTTCAATCTTGGAAGAAATAATCGTTGATTTCTTTGATCAAAACCTTAAAAAGGATAGTAGTATAAATACTAATAATATGGATGAGATATGGGAAGATGTTAAAAAAATAAAATAATTTTACAACACTAATTAAATTTTACGTGTCATATTACTAAACACTATCAAAAATATATATGAAAACAAAGGTATTATCATTATTATTGGTAATACCTTTGTTGTATAAAAAAAATAATCAAAAGCACAAAAAGGGTTTAACTTATAAATCATATGGTACAATTAATATAAGGAGAGTGATTTGATGGAGAAGAAAAAATTTGAACCAATATCAGTAGATTTAAAAAAAGGTAACCAATATTATTGGTGTCAATGTGGGCAAAGCAAGTCACAACCATTTTGCGATGGATCACATGAAGGATATTTTTGTGAGCCATTACATGTTACAGTAAGCGAAGATCAAACAAGAAAACTTTGTACCTGTAAAGAATCTAAAAATAAACCATATTGTGATGGGACACATAAAAAACTATAAAATATAGATTGGGTAAGAAAACCTATCAAATGTGTCCAATTTACAGCGATTATATATTTCTAATCCACTGTTTTTGTTTGCGAATTTTTTAACTAATATAATACAAGGTGGTAAGTGTATGGAAGCAAAAGTCAGTGTTTTAGTATCATTAGCAAAAGTGTTAAATATAAACAATATCAAATGGGGTGTAGGGGCTTCAATGTTAATGTATTTAAAAGGTATCAATACAGAAGTGAATGATATAGATATTATTATTGATATAAATGATTTATCTAAGTTTTTAGATATAATAGAATATGCTCAAAATAAAAATGAAGAAGAATCACCAAAATATCCTACTGAACATTTCTATGAGTTAACTATTAAAAACGTAGATTTGGATATCATGTTTAATTATAAAGTTAATACAGATGACGGAATTTACGATTACCCATTTGATAAAGACGAATTGGAAATTGTCCATATGAAGAATACTAAAGTATATTTACTTTCTATTGAAGAATGGTTGAAAGCTTATAAAGCTATGGGAAGAACTGATAAAGTTTTGGTTTTAGAAAAATACTTGAAGATTGGTTAGGTAGAAATATGATTATACAAGAATTTGACAAATATAGACCGAAATGCAGACAAGAAGAAGTTGATAAGAATGCAATTGTGGATTTTCTTAATAGTAATGAAGATTGCCTATTAAGAACTAATTTAATTGCTCATGTTACTTCATCCGCATTTGTGGTGAATAGCGAAATGAATAAAATACTTTTTATCCATCATAACATATACAATTCCTGGGGATGGGTTGGAGGACATAATGATGGGAATCCTGATTTATTGGGAGTAGCTATCAAGGAAGCAAAAGAAGAAACTGGAGTCACAAATATAACTCCCTATAATGAAAATATTATTAGTGTCGATATTATTCAAGTAGAAAACCATATTAAGAATGGTCTTTTTGTTGGAGATCATCTTCATTTAAATGCGGCTTATCTTCTCATTGCAAACGAAGAAGATAAATTAGTTATAAAAAAAGATGAAAATTCAGGAGTTAAGTGGTTTAATATTGATGAAGTAATGAATTATGTTACCGAAGATAGAATTAAATCAGTTTATAACAAAATATTTATGAGAATAGAAGAACTTAAAGATTAATTGATTAACAGATATCTCGTGAATTTTTTGCGAATATGATATAATACGAATAACAAATCAAGAAAGGAAGTGAAAGTATGGTTACAGTAAGATTTTTACATTTGCTTAGAAGTAAATATAGGCAACATACCTTTGAAGTTAATCCTGGGACTATCAATAATATTATTTCTCAATTAGACAATATACTTCCGAACCTAGATTATAAAGACTTTGAACAAGCAGTAGTGTTTGTTAATGTAGAGAAAGTAGTGCATCCATCAAGGTTTGATGAACCAATAAATGATGGGGATGACGTTGTCTTTACTCACTTTGTTGGTGGAGGCTAGTATCATAAAAATACATCGAAATAATTAGTTAATATAAGTTTTGCTAATTATAATTTGTGTGTTATAATGAATAGTAAAAAATAAAAAGGAGTGGAGTACATTGGACTTAATAAAACGTATTAAAAAAGGAAGTAAGGTTGTATCACTTCAGGAAATTCCAGGTGTTGTTTACGGTAAAGGAATTGATACAATTTCAGTAAAAGCTCAAAGATCAGAATTTATTAGTTGTTATTTGGAAAATGGTAAATCAAAAACTTTTGAGATTAATTTAGAAGGTAAAACGCATATTGTTTATATAAAAGATATGCATACGTCTGTAGTTAACTATAATCAAGTTACTCATTTCGACTTGTTGAAAGTATCTCTTGATGATACGATAGTTTCTAACGTTAATCTAGATTTACTAAATGCTGAAGCAGTTAATAAAAAAGGATTAGATCTTAATATCGTTCTACAATCACTTGATATTGAATATAATGTTGGAAAAGGTATTTCTCATTTAGAATTAGATGTTTCTAGTTTAGAAGAAAATGATTCTCTTTCTGTTAAAGATATTATATTACCAGAAGGTGTAGTAATTCTTCAAGATGCTAACGATACTGTTGTTAGTGCATATCTTCATAGAGATATAATTGAAGAAGAAGAAGTAGATGAAGAAGTTGTTGAAGTAGAAGTTCTTAAACAAAACGACGAAGAATAATTAATGAAACATCACTTATCTATTAAGTGATGTTTTTTTTATATTTATAAAAAAATAAGGGTCTACTTTAAATATAGTCGCATTCTTATTTATATGTTAGTTGACTGATAATATTTCAAATGTTATAATTCAAAGAGTTACTAAAGTTGTGTAAATATATTGAGATAGGATGATTTTATGATAGACATATTTACTATTAATCATTTATTATGGATAATTGCAGGATTTTCGCTTTTAATTGGAATGCATTTTGCTTTTAGAAACAAATCAAAGAAATTTCAATATTGGTTTTTGTTTAGTTTAACTATTGTAATTTGGTTAGTCCACTTTTCAAGAATAATATTTGCAGAAGATTTAAAAACATATCAGTTATTCTTCACGAACTTATGTGGGTTATCTACTTTTTTATATCCATTTCTATTTTTATCTAAATCCAAATTAGCTAAAGATTATATGTATTATGTTGGTGGTTTCTTTGCATTCTTATCATTGGCTTACCCATACACAGTTGAGGGTGATCCAATATTTGCTTACAATTCAATAAGATTCTTTTTTGCTCATGTACTTCTTATTATGATTCCTTTACTAATGGTTACGTGGAAATTGCATACTCCAAATATAAGAAATATAGGATGGATGTTCTTATTTGTTATGATGGGGGCAATATATTGTATGGCACTTTCAGCTTTCTTTGTTGAGACAGAACTAAAAGATTACCTTGAAAACTATATGGGTGTTTGGGGAAATGATGATGATGTATATAGTGATGTAGCATTAATTTTTGCACCTTGGGCAACTTATGAAAAAGTGATTGATGGAATTATGGTTACTAGACCAATACCATTTATATATATGCTACCAAGTTTATTTTTATTCGGAACTCCAATTTGGTTTGGTATGTCAATACCATTTATAAAACTCAAAAAAAATAAAGAATAGATTTTCTATTCTTTTTTTTGAAAAAAAAGAACTAATTTCTAGTTTTTTTAGGTGTGTTGTGGTAATATTTAAAAGGCTAGGAGTTGATAGTATGATTATAGTATCAGATTTAGATTTGATATTTTCTGATAAGAAAATATTTGAAGATGTTAATTTAAAATTTTTACCGGGTAATTGCTACGGTGTAATTGGAGCAAACGGTGCAGGGAAATCTACTTTCTTAAAAATTCTTTCTGGAGACAAAGAGTCTACTAGAGGAGAAGTAATAATAGAAAAAGGGAATAGAATGGCAGTACTAAAACAAGACCATCATGAATATGATGATTTTAATGTTATAGAGACTGTTATTATGGGACATAAAAGGTTATTTGAGATAATGCAGGAAAAAGAAGAGCTTTATTCGAGAGATCCTTTTACTGATGAAGATGGAATGAAATCAGCAGAACTTGAAATTGAATTTGCTGAACTTGATGGTTGGAATGCAGAAGTTGAGGCAGAAAAGCTGTTGAACGGTTTAAAAGTTAATAGTGATACTTTTGATAAAAAAATGCGTGAAGTTATTGGGCAAGACAAAGTTAAGATATTACTTGCACAGGCGCTATTTGGAAATCCAGATATACTATTACTTGATGAACCTACAAACCATTTAGATTTTGAAGCCATAGATTGGCTTGAGAACTTCTTACTAAATTTCGATAAAACGGTTATAACAGTATCACATGATAGACACTTCTTAAATAAAGTTTGTACTCACATGGTTGACATTGATTATTTCCAAGTTAAACTATATCCTGGTAATTATGATTTTTGGAAACAATCTTCAGAATTAGCTCAAAGATTAATGATGGCATCAAATAAGAAAAAAGAAGAAAAAATAACCGAATTAAAAGCATTCATTGCAAGGTTTAGTGCAAACGCGTCGAAATCATCTCAAGCAACATCAAGAAAAAAATCATTAGAAAAGATTAATCTTGATGAAATTGTACCTTCTTCAAGAAAATATCCTTTCGTTGGATTTGATATTGAAAGAAGTTTAGGTAAGGATGTTTTGACAGTAGAAAATTTATCAGCTTCAATAGAAGGTAAAAAAATATTTGAAAATGTTTCATTTGTTATAAGTAGAGGAGACAAAGTCGTTATAACTGGGAAAGATGATATAACCAAAACATTATTGTTGAAAGTATTAGAAGGTGAAGTAGAACCAGATAGTGGTACATTTAAATGGGGACAGACTGTTAGTCATTCATTATTGCCACTTGATAATACGAGTTATTTCATTGATCCTAAACTTTCTTTAATAGATTGGCTTAGACAGTATTCAAAAGATCCACATGAATCTTATATTAGAGGGTTCCTTGGAAGAATGCTCTTCAGTGGTGATCAAGTATTTAAAAAAGTTCAATTTTTATCTGGTGGAGAAAAAATGAGATGCATGTTATCTAAACTAATGTTGTCAGAGGTTAATACATTATTAGTAGATCAACCAACAAACCATTTGGATTTAGAATCTATTTCTTCTGTGAATACAGGATTAAAAGAATTTAAAGGTGCATTATTATTAGTATCTCATGATCACAGATTAATTAATACCGTTACAAATAAAGTAATAGAAGTTGGTGATTTTGGATCTTACACATTTGAAGGTGTATTTGACAACTTCTTAAATAGTGAAAAAGCAAAAGAAGAAACATCAAAATTATATAAATAAAAAGTAAGAATCGTCTAATTCTTACTTTTTATTTATATTTATTTGTTTTGATACTCAGCTAAAATTCTTGGAATATCATCACTTGTAACTTTACCATAAATCTTGTCATCAATCATAATTACTGGAGCTTTTGAACAATCTCCAACACATCTAGTAGGAGCAAGAGTAAATAGTCCGTCAGAAGTAGTACTTCCATATGGAGTATCAAGAAGTTCTTCAACTCGTTCTACTAATCTTGTAGAACCTTTCACATAACAAGCAGTACCTGTGCAAACACCAATAATATGTTTACCACTTGGTTTTAAACTAAACATTGAGTAAAAAGATACCACTCCATTGATTTTTGCAGTTGAAACATGCATTTCTTTACTAATGAATTCCTGAACTTCTTCAGGGACACAACCATATCTTTTTTGAGACTCTTGTAAAACTTGCATTAAAGGACTTTTACTATCTTTATATTGATCAATTACTTCAACTTTAAATTCTTTTAGTAATCTTTCTGATACATATACACCCATATCATTCACCTACAGCTTTCCGTCAATTTGAACAGCGCAAACTTTTAGTTCTGGGATATTACAAGTTGCGTCTAGTTCTGTATTAGTTAACATATTTGCTCCATCAGCAAAATGGAATGGCATGAACATAACTCCATCACCTATTTTGTCAGTTACATGAACAACTGCTTTCGTTGTACCACGTCTTGATGAAATACTAGCATGATCCATATGTTTTAGTTTGTACTCTTTAGCTGTTTTAGTACTTATTTCAATAAAGTTTTCAGGCACTATTTCATTAATTTCATCATTCTTACCAGTCATTGTAATTGTATGGAAGTGATATAACACACGTCCCGTAGTTAATATAAGTGGAAAATCTTCGTCTGGTAATTCTTTTGCTTCAGCATATTCAACTGGACTAAATAATCCTAGTCCACGTGCAAATTTATCTTCATGTAAAAACTTAGTACCGGGATGAGATTTGTCAGCAACTGGCCATTGTAATCCTAATTCTTGGATTCTATCATAGCTAACTCCTCCGTAAATTGGAGCAAGTGATGCTATTTCATCCATAATTTCAGATGGAGTTAATATATCTTGTTTATATCCAAATAGATTCATTAATTCTTGTATGATTATATAATCGGGTTTGCTTTCTCCAACAGGGTTAATTGCTGGTCTAACCATTTGAACGCGGCGCTCAGTATTAGTAAAAGTTCCTTCTTTTTCTGCGTAAGAAGAAGCAGGTAATATTACATCTGCCATTTCAGCAGTTTCAGTCATAAATAAATCTTGAACAATCAAGAAATCTAAGTTCTCTAAAGATTTCTTGACATGAGTGGTATCTGGATCACTTACCACAGGGTTTTCGCCCATTACATATAGAAATTTAATTTGATTTTCATATGCACCGTCAAGTACATGAGGTAAACTTAATCCAGGTGTTTTATCTAGTTTAACTCCCCAGGCTTTTTCGAATTTAGCTCTTGCATCATCATTGAATACTTTTTGATATCCAGGAAATACATCTGGTAGTCCACCCATATCACAAGCACCTTGCACATTGTTTTGGCCACGTAGTGGATTTATACCAGTAGATTCTTTACCTACATTACCACATAGCATAGCTAAGTTAGCAATACTCTTAACATTATTAGTTCCTTGTGAATGCTGTGTAATACCCATTGCATAATATATTCCTGCTTTATTACCAGCTGCGTAAATTCTAGCAGCTTTTACTATATCTGCAGCATCAATTCCACAAATCTCAGCTGCTATTTCTGGTGTTGTACCTAGAATAGTTTCCAATGTTTTATCAAAGTTTTCTGTTCTTTCAGCTATATATTGAACATCATGAAGATTTTCACTGTATATTACATTCATCATTGCGTTTAATAAAGGAACATTAGTTCCTGGTAATATTTTTAAGAATACATCGGCGTTTTCAGCAAGTTCTATTTCGCGTGGATCAGCAACTATTATTTTTGAACCTTTAGCGATTGCTTGTTTCATGAACGACCCTATAACTGGATGTGTTTCGGTTGTATTAGATCCAATAACAAAGATAACATCATGGTTTTTAGTTTCTTCAATACTATTAGTCATTGCACCACTACCTAAAGTAGTTGCAAGACCTGCAACCGTAGAGGCATGGCAAAGTCTAGCACAATGATCTACATTATTAGTACCAATAGCAGCTCGGAATAGTTTTTGGAACATATAGTTTTCTTCATTAGTACATTTAGCACTAGCAAGACCTGCGAATGCAGGTGCACCATATTTACTTCTTAATTCAGTATATTTATTCGCTATTAATTCATAAGCTTCATCCCATGATGCTTCTCTAAACACACCATTTTCTTTAATTAAAGGACTAGTTAATCTACCTTTATGATTAATGAATTTATATGCGAATTTCCCTTTAACACAAAGTAATCCGTCATTTGGGATTCCGGGAGCGGGATCTATTCTAACAACTTGTTCTCCTTTTGTTACAATGTCGAATTGACAGCCTACACCACAATATGGACAAGTAGTTCTTGTTTTCTTAGTTTCCCAACTTCTAAATATAATATTAGATTTTTCCATAAGTGCACCAGTTGGGCAAACACTAACGCAATTCCCACAACTTACACAATTTGATTGTTCCATTCCATTATCAAACGCGAATGAAACAAAAGTATCGTGTCCGCGTTTGTTGAATCCTAAAGCCTCAACACCTTGAAGGTCTTTACATACACTTACACATTTTCCGCATAATATACATTTTTCAGGATCAATATAAAAGAATTTATTAGAATTATCAATACTAAAGTTTCTTTTATGCCCATCATATTCAGGGATAGAATCTAATTTGTATTCATAGGAATAATCTTGAAGTTTACAATTACCATTTGCTTCACATACAACGCAATCATTGGGATGACTTGCCCAAGTTAACTCTAAAACATCTTTTCTAGCTTCCATTACTTCTGGTGAATGAGTTTTAATTTCCATCCCATCAGTAGCAGGAGTAGCACAACTTGCAAGTAATCTGTTTATTCCTTTAACTTCAACAACGCACATTCTGCATGCACCTTCAGACTTAATTCTCTCATCATGACATAATGTAGGAATATCAATTCCTAAATCAATACAATAATCCAATATGTTTTTACCTTCAGGTACTTTTATTTCTTGATCATTAATTTTTAAATTTATCATTTTCATTGTAGTCACCTCTACTTAGTAATTATTGCATCAAAATTACATGATGCAAAACATTCTCCACATTGTATACAAGCATCTTGATCAATAATATGAAGTCCCTTTCTCTCTCCAGTTATACACTGAACAGGACATCTTTTTGCACAAATTGTACAACCAACACAGTTATCTAAGATTATGTATTCATTAATTAATCCTTTACAAGAACTTGATGGACATACCTTATTAACAACGTGAGCTAAATACTCATCATAGAAATGTTCGAGAGTTGATAATATTGGGTTTGGAGCAGTCATACCGAGACCACATAACGAAGTCTTTTTAACAGCTAAAGATAATTTTTTAAGTTTATCTAAATCTTTGATAGTTCCTTCACCATTGCTGATTTTTTCAAGTAATTTATAAAGTTGTATAGTACCTTCTCTACATGGAGTGCATTTTCCACAACTTTCTTCAACACTAAAATCTAAATAGAATTTAGCAATATCTACCATACAGTCATGATCATCAAGTACGATCATTCCACCAGATCCCATCATACTTCCAAGTGCTACTAAAGTATCAAAATCAACTTTTTGATCTAAGTGTTTCTCAGTTAAACAACCTCCACTTGGACCACCAGTTAAGACAGCTTTAAATGTTCTTTTATTTCCGACTCCACGACCAATATCATGAATTATTTCGCCTAAAGTTATTCCCATAGGAACTTCAATAAGCCCTGTATTTTTAATTTTACCCGCTAAAGCAAACACTTTGGTTCCTGGAGATTTTTCTGTACCAAATGATCTAAACCATTCACTACCATTTAATATTATTTGTGCAATGTTCGCTAATGTTTCCACATTGTTTATGATTGTAGGTTTGCCATATAATCCTTCAATAGCTGGATATGGAGGTTTATTTTTACTCATTCCTCTATTACCTTCTATAGAAGCAATTAATGCTGTTTCTTCACCACAAACAAATGCACCAGCACCTAACCTAATTTCGATATTAAAATTAAAATCACTTTCAAAAATATTCTCACCTAAAATATTTAATTCTAGTGCATCATCAATTGCCATTTGTAATCTTTTAGCTGCTAAAGGATATTCAGCTCTAACATATATATATCCAGTTTGAGCACCTATTGCATATCCTGCAATAATCATACCTTCTAATACACTATGCGGATCTTTTTCTAGTACAGAACGATCCATGAATGCACCCGGATCTCCTTCATCTGCATTACAAATTATATACTTTGTATCATTTTCATTTTTATATGCAAAGTTCCATTTTCTACCTGTAGGGAATCCACCACCACCACGTCCACGAAGACCTGAATCAGTAATCAACTTGATTACATCAACTTGGGTCATATCATTTAAAGCTTGATTAATACTAAAGTAACCATCTTTAGCAATATAATGGTTAATATTTTCCGGATCAATGATATCACAGTTCTTCAAGACTACCCTAACTTCTTTTTCATGTAAGTTTTTATGAGGTTCTAATAGCTCGGGATTTGTTTTTATTGTTTCGGCTTTAATCTTCTGTAGGATGTTTCTATTCATAATATGCCTCCAAAGTGTATTTAATATCAAATAATTACTTATAACTATCATACCATAAAAACGCTTACTTTACATACAAACTATTTCCAATTATAATGATTTTAAATAGTGACTAAAACGGCTAACTACCTATATTAGAATAATAAAATAGAGAACGTTATAATATAGTGATAATATGATCTTTTTAGTTGAGAAAATATAAAAAAACCAAAAACTTTTAGTTTTGGTTTTTGAGATCTTGAATATACAAATTATATATAGTTTCAGCTAAGTCTTCCAACGAATGTGAGCTTGTATTTACAATGTGATCTAAATGTTTAAATCTTGATTTTCTAAAGTGAACCTTATCTTCTTTAAACCGCGTTTCGACATCTTCAAGTTTATCTCCTCTATTTAGCATTCTAACTCTTCTGATCAGTTGATCTGTTTCTAAATATATAAATATTGTCTTAGGTATATTTTTTATAAATATACTATTTGCACCTTTGGGATCGACAATTATTACTTTTTTTTCATTTGCGCCTTTTCTAGGTGATCCATAAAATGTATTATGATATTTAGCAGTTTCTAAAAATTCTTTCTTGCTTTTTTTTCTTTCAAACTCTTTAATAGAGATAAAGTGATAGTCAATCCCATTAACTTCACCTTCACGCATTTCTCTTGTAGTATATGTAACTAATTTACTAAACCCATATTTTATTATTAGTATTTTAGCAATTTCTGTTTTTCCACTTGCGCTTGCACCAATCATTACTAACATATTTATCACTCCTAGACTGCTCAATTGTATCAAATATTATAATAAAAGTGAAGAATAAATCAAAATTAATTATTTTAAAAAAAATGACTAAATTCAACTTATAATGTTATAATAACTTGATGCGGTCGTGGCGGAACGGCAGACGCGCTACCTTGAGGGGGTAGTATCTTAGGATGTGTGAGTTCAAATCTCATCGACCGCACCATATATAATTTGTTTGGTCTATTTGGATAAATAGGCCATTTTTATTTAGAAAAAATTGCATCGTCAATTCAAAATCTTTTTGACTATGATATAGTATTAATAGAAATATAAAATGTTCATGAAAATTATATGGAATTTAGGTGTGAATATGAAAAAGGTATTATATATTATATTGGGACTAATAATGTTAACTATTGGTGTTATTGGTATTGTTGTACCCGGGCTACCAACAACCATTTTTTTAATATTAGCAGCATATTTCTTTTCTCGTGGATGTGATAAACTTTATTATTGGTTAATAAATCATAAAACGTTTGGACCTATTATTACAAATTTTTCTAAATATAGAGGAATTACCATTTCAGATAGAAGAAAAGCGATATTTACTATATGGTTAGCGATCGGTATTAGTATAGTGTTAACACAAAGTGTGGTGATAGGCAGTATTCTTTTCATTGTTGCTGTTTTGCATACTATATTCTTATATAAGTTGAATGTAGTTGTAACCTAGAATAGATTAGTGTTTTTTAAAAAAATAAAGTAAAAGGCAAATATTCTTGCCTTTTTTTAATAGGATTTAAGTGTTATAATTAGATAAAAGACATTCTAAAGAGGCGATATTATGAATAAAGTAATTGTATTGTTTGGTGTTATTGCATTAATATTTTTATCTGGCTGTGGATGGAGAGAGAACCTGTTAGCTACTCCTGATGAATACATTGTTCCTGAAGGTTCTTTAGTTGCGGAATGCACTAAAGGTGATGACGTTTTTAGGTTTGTTTATCAAGCTGATGGAGTATATCTGTATTATATTAATGATGAAGAACAAGATGAAAGTGCAGTGGATAGTATTATTGAGCAAGCTTATTTGCATGGAAGCAGTGTGGATAATTACTTGTCAGATGAATTCTCAGGAATGTGTACAGTTACAGACTATGTATACGATGATTAATATATATAAAGCAAATCCATTTATTGGATTTGCTTATTTTTTATACATAATGCGGTATTCATGTTTCAAAAGGTCTACATACAATATTTGATTTATTAAGGATTCTTTTTTTAACAAGAATTTGACAAACTCACTAATCATCATATTAGCAATAATCGCCGGAGTAAATGTAGGACTCATTAATGAAGATTCAATGCCTACTTCTTTATCGCCGTAAATTTCGGTTAAGACATTGCTATTGGGTAAAATAATACCAATCTGACCATACCACCCAGCTATTGCTCCGTGTATTAAAGTAATATTATATTTTGAACATGCTTTTTCAATAGAAAGTTTGGATTTGATATTATCAACTGCATCAAATACTATATCAATTCTACTCATGAATGATAAATCCATTTCCAGGTTAAATCTTGAATGAACCACCTTGATTTTAGCATCAGGATTAATCTTTAATAGTTGATTTTTTGTTGAATATACTTTAGATTCATTTAAAGTGTTGATGTCTGAAAATATTTGTCGGTTTAAATTTGATTCATCAAAATCATCAGAGTCGATTATAGTAATGTGAATAACACCCATTCTTATTAAACTATTAGCTATATATCCTCCAAGACCACCTACACCAATTACAAGAGCTCTAGTTTTTTTAATAATTTCTAAATCATCAGAATTCATTATTCCCATATTTCTGCTGTATTTCATAAGAAACCTCCTCTCAATTTACTAATTATCTTTATTATATATCAATGAAATAAATTTACAAATGAATCCATCCTAATTGAAAAAATAAACAAATGTCAGAAAGCGTTTTTATGTGATATAATAGTACTAATAAAAGTATTCCGAGCTTAAAAGTCTAAAGGAAACCATGACTTCATAGCCGATGGGTATATAGAGAAATTTATGTGCCTCCCACGTTTGGAAAGGATGATAGACTTTTTATTCCTTTTTGGCGTGAAAAGTCTTTTTATTTGGAGGAAAGTATGAGAAAGGTATTAGTCTTAGTTACAGTAGTATTAACAATTTTTTTAAGCTCTTGTCAAGATAATGAACTTCTTTTAGTTACAACAACATCTTTAGATAACAGTGGATTCTTAGAGTATGTACTCCCGTTTTTTGAAGAAGAATATGATGTGAAAGTTAAAGTAGTTGCAGTTGGAACTGGAGCGGCATTAGAGTTAGCATCGTTGGGACAAGCGGATATTGTCTTTGTTCATGATTATGATAGCGAAATGGCATTTATGAATGCCGGTTATGGTGAAAAAAGAAGTGATGTAATGTACAACCATTTCTTATTCGTTGGTCCGACAGCATTAAACCTAGGTAGTGTTGAAGAAACAATTGCCTATATTTACAACAATGAGTTAGATTTTTATTCAAGAGGAGATAATTCAGGTACTCACTTAAAAGAATTAAAACAATGGGAAACTTATGGATATGATAC
>Ga0307989_1000942_pt1 | contig 16850 bp, 7 predicted proteins | sample EllFjometagen185_FD_203164 | JGI IMG/M metagenome (GOLD analysis project Ga0307989, IMG submission 203164) | Marine microbial communities from Ellis Fjord, Antarctic Ocean - #185 | ecosystem: Environmental > Aquatic > Marine > Unclassified | place: Southern Ocean | collected 2014-10-08
TAGTTGAAGATAATGGAATTTTTTCAATAACTCCAGTAATGTGGACATACTCTGAATTGAATTATGCTGATGCTTTTACACTTGCCGATGATGCTCACGGATCATACATGATGGGTCCTGATTCGTACATGTTTAGTGACTATTATTGTGGTCTTTATAAATATCACAATCAGGATGGTTTAGTAATGAATTTTGCTGTTGAAACTGCCCGACTTGATACACAAGTAAATACTGACATCCTTATTAATCAAGGATTGAGTTTCCTTAACGATTTTATTGATAATGCACCTTTTCTTGTTGATAATATTGATGTTTATACAGAAGGAGATATTGACTACATTGTTGATGATGCCGGAACACTACAAATGTATGCAGATGTGTTTCCAATGTATGCTAATAACTTAAATGTTACCTGGAGTATTATTGATGGAACAGCAACTGCAACAATAAGTGAAGACGGATTACTTCAGGCAACCGGAACACCTGCCGGAAATGGTACAGTATACGCCAAAGCAACAGCCAATGATGGCGGTGGTATTGTTGATTCGTTATTGATAACAATATCAAATCAAGGATCAGCATCTGATTTTACTGTACTACTGGTAAATGATAATAATAACGGAACAGATAGATATGAGGTTATTGAAACATCTCTTATTAACCTCAACTATGTGTACGATATTTACAATACTATAACTACACAAACTTTTCCTAATTTTACAACACTCTCAAATTATGATGCTGTAATATGGTACACAGGTAATGATGGTAATGAACTTTATTTATGGGATACCACCGATGTAAATGATTACAAATTTAACGCACCATTAATTCAATATATTGATGCAGGAGGAATAGTATGGCTACAAGGTCTTGATTATATGTATGATGTATTTGGTCATGCCCCCGATTCATATAATGCAGGTCAGTTTGTTTATGATTATATGGGAATAGAAGAATATCATGCACAATCATTTGCAGATGACAGCGGCGAGGGTCTGCCACAAATGGATATAGTTGAAGATAATGGAATTTTTTCAATAACTCCAGTAATGTGGACATACTCTGAATTGAATTATGCTGATGCTTTTACACTTGCCGATGATGCTCACGGATCATACATGATGGGTCCTGATTCGTATGTGTTTAGTGACTATTATTGTGGTCTTTATAAATATCACAATCAGGATGGTTTAGTAATGAATTTTGCTGTTGAAACTGCCCGACTTGATACACAAGTAAATACTGATACTCTTATAAATCAAGGATTGAGTTTCTTTAACGATTTTATTGATAATGCACCTTTTCTTGCTGATAATATTGATGTTTATATAGAAGGTGATATTGACTACATTGTTGATGATGCTGGAACACTACAAATATATTCAGATGTGTATCCAATGTATGCTCATAACTTAAATGTTACTTGGAGTGTTGTTGATGCAACTGCAACTGCTACAATAAGTGAAGATGGATTACTTATGGCAACCGGAACACCTGCCGGAAATGGTACAGTGTATGCCAAGGCAACAGCCAATGATGGTTCAGCAGTAGCCGATTCAATGATGGTAACCATTAGTAATCAAGGAATTCCTGCCGATTATTTAATATTACTTGTAAATGATAATGATAACGGTTCCGACAGATATATGGTAATTGATACAACATTGTTAAACCTTGGTTACGATTATGATGTGTACAATACAATAGAAACTGGCAATTTTCCTGATTTTGCCACACTCGGTTATTATGATTTGGTAATTTGGTATACTGGTAATGATGGTACTGACCTTTATTTATGGGATATTAGTGATACAACTGATTATAAATTTAACGAACCATTAATCGATTATATTAACGATGGTGGCAATGTTTGGCTACAAGGACTTGACTTTTTGTATGATATAGTTGGAAGCGCTCCTGTTATATTTGAAGAAGGTCAGTTTATTTATAACTATATGGGTATTGAACAATATTTTGCTCAGTCGTATGCTGACGATGGAAATTTGGGTCTTTCACAAATGGATGCTATACCAAATAATGGTATTTGTACCATTTCACCAATTGAGTGGGCATACTCAACACTTTGGTATGCCGATGCAATTATTGTTACCGAAGGTACTAATACAATATACCAAATGGGACCAACTGATTATGTTTTTGCAGATTATTTTACTGCTTTTAATCACTGGGTTGGCGAAGGTTGTGTTATGACATTTACTGTTGAGACTGCAAGAATAAACACACGTGAAAATACTGAAGAATTATTCTTTGAAGTAATTGAGTATTTCAAATTAACCACAGGAGTTGATGAAACAGTTGTTGAAAATATGGAAATTGTAATTTATCCAAATCCAACATCTAGCAACATCATAATACATACTACTAGTGATACAAATATCGATAATGGTTTATTTGAACTATTTGATGTTAACGGACGAAAAGTAATAAGTCAGAATGTTGATTTTGCAACTGACATGGAAATTTCTTTGTCTAATCTTCAAAAAGGATTCTACATTTATAGTATTACTTCTGGTAAAAATATCATAACAGGTAAAATTGTAAAACAATAGTTTATTTGAAAAGTAATCGGATGACTTTGATTTATCCGATTACTAATAAACTGGAACTTTAGCAAAGTTTATATAAATTACAGAAAATAAATAATATGAGATTCTTCACTGCGTTCAGAATGACAAAAATAGTAGTACTTACTATCATTTTGCTGATGGGAGTTTCCTTTCCTGCATACAGTCTGAGTATTTTGTTGGTTAATGATAATGATAATAACCCTGAACGAATTGAAATAATTCAAACTGCAATTACAAATTCAGGATATAGTTTTACAAACTACGATACAGGGCTCGAAAATAGTTCGCCAAGTTATGCTACCATGAGTGGTTTCGATTTGGTAATTTGGTACACAGGTAACGATGGTGTAGATCTATATTTTTGGGATGGTGACGATACAGATAACGAAGCCATTATACAATATATTGATGAAGGAGGAATGCTTTGGGTTCAAGGGTTAGATTTTTTGTATGATAGATATAACTCAACTCCAGTTTTATTTTTTGGTGGCGATTTTGTTTATGATTATCTCGGTATTAGCGAGTATTATGCCCAATCACATGTTGATGATGGAACATTTTCAGATGGTGTACCACAGTTAGATGTGATTGTAGGAAATCCTATTTTTACACTTAATCCCATACAATGGGCATACGAAACCATGTGGTATGTTGATGCTTGTACCCCAACTTCTGCAGCTCAAAAACTTTATCGAATGGGTCCGGCAGGATATGATCTGTCAGATTATTATTCAGGCATATATCTTGAAAAAGGAGATGGAAAAGTAGTTAGCTTTACCTTTGAAACAGCCCGAATTAATACTCAAGCAAATACTGATGCTTTGTTTTTACAAGGACTTGATTATTTTGCTCAATTTGGCGGTGATGTAGTACATGTTACTGATGTTGTTGCATACGGCGAAGGAGATGCAACTATTATTATAGAAAACAGTGGCACTCTTCATATGTATGCAAATGTATTACCCGAAAACGCAACTAATCCATCTATTATTTGGTCAACAGGAACTGGCACAGCAACTGCCACAATTTCGGCGGAGGGTTTATTGATGGCAACAGGTTCCAACATTGGAAACGGTACAGTTTGGGTAATAGCCGAAGCTGCCGATGGTTCGGGTATTAGCGATTCACTCGAGATTACAATTTCCAATCAAGGTGGTGGTGCCGGAAGCTTTGAAATACTTCTAGTTAATGATAATAATTATGGAAGCGATCGGTACATGGTTATTGATACCACAATAAGAAACCTTGGCTATGTTCATGATGTATATAATACAGTGATTATGGGCAATACACCTGATTTTTTAACCTTAAGTAATTATGCTTTGGTAATATGGTACACAGGTAACGATGCCTCTGATTTGTATTTATGGGATACCAGCGATACTCTCAATTATAAATTTAATAATGATTTGACTAGCTATATCGATAATGGCGGAAATGTTTGGCTTCAAGGTCTTGATTTTATGTATGATATTAAAGGAGATGCGCCAAACGAATTTTCGGCAGGTCAGTTTATTTATGATTATATGGGAATTACAAAATATGTTGCACAATCATATGTAAATGATGGCGGTGAAGGTTTGCCTCAGCTCGATATTAGAAACAATAATGGAGTTTGTAGTTTTACCCCAATAAAATGGCCTTATTCAACATTATGGTATGCCGATGCTTTTGATATAAAACCATATACCAAAGCAATATATAAAATGGGACCCTCAGATTATCTTCTTAGTGGTTATGTAAACTCATTTTTAAATAAGCCAAATAGTGGAAGAGTGATGACCTGGGCATTTGAAACTGCACGTATTGATACTCGAGCAAACGCCGAAACAATATTTGATGAGGTTATTAGGTATTTCGAAAACACATTGGATATTAATGAAATAATTAGTACAAATGTTGTAATTAAAGTTTCTCCAAATCCTATAACCAACGAAGCTAATTTTGAATATGAGTTGAAAAATGCAGGAACTGTTAAGTTTAGCTTATTTGATATTTCAGGTAGTTTAGTTAATACTATTAATATGGGCAAACAAGTTCCAGGAAAACAGACTCTTACAATTTCCAAAGAAGAGTTAAATCTGATTTCAGGGGTTTATTTTTATAATTTTATTATTGATGGTAATTCATCAACAGGTAAAGTGATTTTTAATTAATGGTTAGTGTTTCCGGGGGCAATTGTCCCCCGGTTAATTTTACATTTATGATAAAAACAAAACGTATATTATTATTTTTAGTTGTGCTGGTTTCGATACAGTTACAGTCACAATCAAATCTGGTTAATTTGAATACTGCAAAACAGATTGCTGATATTTTTTTAATTGATAATTATCAGAAAACTGATGGGATCGAAAAAAATATTGTCATGTTGTTTTCAGATGATGCTAACATTCCTAATGCATACTTGTTTAATTTGGAACCTATTGGTTTTGTAATTGTTTCATCTACAAATAAAGTATCACCAATCCTCGCTTATTCATTTCAGAATAATTTCGCAGAAAAAAACACAAACGAAGGCAATATAACTTTGGGGATAGTTAAAGAAATTGTACTTAATGATTATAATAACAACGTATCATCAAGAATTGAAACTGAATCTAAAGATATAGTTTATGGCCCATATGTATATAATATGTGGGGACAAGTAAACTGTTATAATAGTGATGGGCAATTAATAAATGTCTCAAATATATACACCCCTAATCATTATGCCCCTGGTTGTGTTGCAATATCTCAAACAACAATAATGCGCCATTATAATTGGCCTCCACGTGGAACTGGAGCTCATGCATATACTGATAATAGTGGAGAAAGTAGAGGTTACTATGCAGCCAACTATGCTGATTCGCAGTATGATTGGGGTATGATGCTTGATAGATATAGAGCTAAGGAATCAACATCTACTCAAAGACGACCTGTTGGTGATGTTGCATTTGATGTTGCAATTTCGTTGTATATGGATTTTGAACCTGATGGGTCAACATCAAATGTAAACCGAATTCCTACTTCATTAGCAAACTATTTCCGATTCACTTCTTTGTATAAAGATAGATATACATCTGGATTTTGGAGTTTGCTTGATAGCAATATGGCATATAAAAAACCTGCTGTATTGGCAGTTAGTGGGACACCTGGTGGACATTCGGTGGTGTGCGATGGACTTAAAATAGAAGATGGTGATTACTTCTATCATCTTAATATGGGCTGGTGGGGAGTTTCCAACGGATGGTATGCTATTAGAGGTAGTTTTGACGCTGGTAGTTATACAGTAATTGATGGTGCAACGATGAATATAATTCCTGAACCTTATGTAATAACTCCTGAATGTTTTTCTGACTCATCTTACACAAAAATTCACTGGAGGTATCCTGAAAATGCCGAAGCCGATGCCTTTGAACTTCAGGTTTCAATTGATGGTGCCGATTGGCAAATAATATCAAACAGTATAACAGATACATGTTATAGTTTGGTGCCAAATATCGAAAAAAGCTACAAATACAGAGTGCGTGCAAAAACAAATGGCTTTTGGTATTCAAATAGTTGGGGAAATACAGTTTACCTACGTGTGCACTATACTTCAATAAATGAAAACTCAAACTCGTCAATTAAAATCTTTCCTAATCCAATTACAAATCAGTTAAATATTAGTTTTGGTGATTTATCAAATGTCGAACTAATTGAAGTATACGATATTACAGGAAGAAAAGTGTATAGTAATTCTCTCAATGAAAATAATACAAATCTTATTATTGATTCTGAGAATTGGGAGAAAGGAATGTATATAGTTAAAGCAAAATCTGAAAGTCAGAACATTTCAAAAAAAATAGTAAAAATTAATTAAAGACTTCATGATCGACTAGGGGTTTAAACTCTTTTTTCTCGTCATGATAGTATAAACCAATAATTTTTTTAATATGAAAAAATCTTACAATGTTATTTTATTAGGCATAATCATGCTTTTTGCGCAATCTGCATACAGCAGTTTGTCAATTTTACTAGTTAACGATAACGATTATGCTCCGGAGCGTGTTGAAGTTGTTAAAACTGCAATTACAGATGCAGGCTATGAATTTACTTTTTTCGATGCAGCAGAAGTTGGTAGTTCACCATTACTTTTAATGATGAACGCATATGACCTTGTTATTTGGTACACAGGCAATGATGCGACCGGATTATATTTCTGGAACGGAGACGAAACAGATAATGAATCTATAAAGGCATACATTAATGGTGGTGGAATGTTATGGCTTCAAGGTCTTGATTTTCTATTCGATCGCTATCCAGTAACTCCAGTTACTTTTGCTGAAGGTGATTTTGCTTATGACTACCTTGGAATTAGTGAATATTTTGGTCAATCACATATTGATGATGGTCTTTATTCAGATGGTGTACCTCAGTTTGATGTAGTTACTGGAAATCCTATTTTTACTTTTACACCAATGAACTGGACATATGAAACCATGCATCTTGCCGATGCTCTTCTGCCTACAGCCGAAGGACAAAATGTTTATCAAATGGGACCTGAAGGATATGATTTAAGTGCATATTACTCAGGTATATATTATGAGAAGGGACAAGGAAAAGTATTGTCTTTATCAACAGAAACTGCACGTATTGATACTCCTGAAAATACTGCTGCTATTTTTAAAGAAGCTCTTGATTATTTTGAGCAATTTGGTGGTGGTTCAACAGGTGTACTAACAACTTTATTAGTTAATGATAATGGATATACTCCTGAAAGAGTAGAAGTTATTAAAACTGCGGTTTCAAATTCAGGATTTGATTATACTTATTATGATGCTGCTACTGAAGGTGCATCTCCATCACTTGAGTTAATGTCTGATTATGATCTAGTACTATGGTACACAGGTAATGATGGTTCAGGATTATATTTTTGGAATGGTGACGAAACTGATAATGAAGCTATTAAAGGTTATATCGATCAAGGTGGTATGATGTGGGTTCAAGGGCTCGATTATTTTTATGATAGATATTCAACTCCAACTATTTTCGTTGATGGTGATTTCCCTCATGATTACATGGGTGTATCAGAATATTTTGCCCAGTCCCATGTTGATGATGGTGTTTATTCAGATGGAGTTCCTCAATTTGATGTTGTTGCCGACAATGGTATTTTCACACTTACTCCATTAAACTGGATTGATGAAACAATGTATTATGCAGATGCGCTTCTTCCTACAGCTAGTGCGCAAAACGTTTATCAAATGGGTCCTGCCGATTATGATTTCTCATCATATTTCTCAAGTATCTATTTTGAAAAAGGAGATGGTAAAATGCTTTGTATTTCAACTGAAACTGCACAGATTAATACACAAGAAAATACTGATGAATATATTCTCCAAGGATTAACTTATTTCTCACAATGGGGAACTGGTTCTGGTTCAGTACCTGTTACTGATATTGTTGTAACTGGAGTAGAAGGCGCAACAACCATAACCGAAAATGGTGGCACATTACAAATGATGGCCGAAGTTCTTCCTGAAAATGCTACAATTAATACTGTTTCCTGGTCAGTTACTCAGGGTACAGGTTATGCATCTATTAATGCTGGTGGTATGCTTCAAGCAATATCAAGCAATGCTGGAAATGGTACTGTTTGGGCAGTAGCAACTGCAGCTGATGGTTCAGGTGTTAAAGATTCAACTGAAATAACTATTTCAAACCAAGTTGCCCCAGCAGGTTATAATATACTATTAGTAAATGATAATGCTAATGGTGCTGACAGATATCTGGTAATTGACACAACATTGGCAAACCTTTCTAGTTCTCTTAATTTTTCATACGATATTTACAATACTGTATCTATGGGTGATAGCCCAGGTTATGCAATATTAAGTGCATATCAATTGGTTATTTGGTACACAGGCAATGATGGTGCGGATTTATACTTATGGGACACAAGTGATACTAATAATTATAAATTTAATGCCCCATTAATTCAATACCTTGATGAAGGTGGTGATATGTGGTTACAAGGTCTTGATTTTATTTATGATGTAGTTGGTGGAGCTCCAGTTGAATTTGCAGAAGGACAATTTATTTATGATGCAATGGGAATTGCAAACTATGCTGCACAATCACATGTTGATGATGATGGTGTAGGTCTTGTTCAAGTTGATGTAGTACCTGGTAATGGGGTTTGTGAATTAACACCTGTTACATGGGTGTATTCTGATCTTTGGTATGCTGATGGTTTTGAGCTAACTGCTAATGCTAATGCTATTTACCAAATGGGACCCAGTGGATATGTTCTGGATTATTTGTATTCAGGTCTTATAAACACCTCAGGAGACTCGCACATTTTTACATTTGCTGTTGAAACTGCACGTATCAACAATAGAGAAAATACCGAAACTGTTTTTACAGAAGGAATTGAATATTTTAAAAGTTTAGCTAGCATTTACGAACACCCCGGTAATAGCTTTACTGTTGAAAACTTATATCCTAACCCAACAAATAACAATACAACTCTTGCATATGAGTTAACTAACAGCTCTGATGTTACACTTAAAATTACTGATATTACTGGTAAGGTAATTATGAATAATAACTATGGTGTTCAAGCTAAGGGTACGCATAATATTATTATTTCAGCCAATCAAATTGGTATGAATAATGGAATTTATTTTTACACTTTAAGTATAGATAATAATAACTTCTCAGGTAAATTAATGATAACTAAGTAGGTTTTTTTTAGCTCCCTGTTTTACGAAAGTGAAACAGGGAGTTTACCTTTACACTAAACTATGAGTATAAAATATTTTATATCATTACTAATTACAGTAGCTACTTCAATTAGCTTGATAGCATCTGGCACTTTTAATAATAACTTGGCATTTAATTATGCACAAACTTGGGTTGATGTTAAAAATATAGATGAACATAAGCTGATTGTAGTTCAAAATAATTTCAAAGAAATTAATAATAATGGTGCTATTGTTGCCTATATATTTAATATTTTGCCACAAGGTTTTATTGCTATTTCAACCTCAAATATTTCAAACCCTATTATTGCATATTCGTTTGATTATAATTTTGCAACTGATAATTCAGATGAAGAAACCATAGCACTTGGCGTTATTGGGGATATTGGATATAATGATTTACTTGTTTCAAAAACAAGTGTTAATAATATATCTAGCCGTGAAATTAATAATACAAATTTTGAGAATGGTCCATTTGTTATGTCGTTATGGGGACAGGTTAACTGTACCAATAATAACGGATCGATAGTTAATGTTTCAAATTATTATACTCCAAGCCATTATGCACCTGGGTGTGTGGCTGTTTCAATGGCAACGTTAATTCATCATTATAATTGGCCAGTAAATGGTACGGGTTCTCATACTTATACTGATAATTACGGAAGTTCAACAGGAACTTATTCAGCTAATTTTGAGGAAACTTACTATGGTTGGGATAATATGCTTAATCGATATAAAAATAAAGCTTCAACCGATTATCAACGTGAAGCCGAAGGGTTATTGGTTTATCAATCGGCAGTTGCTCTGGAGATGGACTTTGAAAATAATGGTTCTACTTCAAATGTAAATAGAATTCCCAACGCAGGTGATGATTATTTTCGATATTCATCAGTACATAGATATGAATATTCATCTGTTTTTTGGCAGATGTTAGATACAAATATGATTACTGAAATTCCAGTTATATTATCTGTTTCGGGTAATGGTTATGGTCACTCCGTTGTTTGTGATGGTATCCGAATTGAAGAAGACAGTACATTTTTTTACCATTTAAACATGGGTTGGTGGGGTACTACAAATGGGTGGTATCGTATTCGTGATGGCTTTAATGCTGGTGGTTACTCAAATATTACTGGAGGAGTGTTTGATTTTGTCCCAATTCCAGCATTATCAGCACCAATTGTTGATGAAACAGCTGAGGTTGTTACACTTAATTGGCAGTATGCACCAAATTGTATTGCCGATGCTTACGAAGTTCAGCAAAAAGTTGATGGAGGAAGCTGGATTACTATTTCTGATGAAATAATGGATACAACCTTTGATGTAAATATAGTATCTTCGTCTAACTATGCTTTTAGAGTTAGAGCACAATACAAAGGTAAATGGAGTTTTAGTAGCTGGTCAGAAGAAGAGTACATGGGCTATCTTGGAATTAATGATGGTGAAAATATGAATATGGTTTCATACGGACCAAATCCAACAAACGATATTTTTAATATATATATTCCAGATAATTATTCATCAATTGATATGGATATTTATAATAGCTTTGGCATTAAAATACAATCGCTAAAGAAGCAAAGTTCAGTTAACAAAATATCAATTTCAACAAATAATTGGAATTCAGGAATATATTTTATCAGATTATCTGATGGAAACAACAATAAAGTTATTAGTATTATTAAAAACTAGTTAGGTCATGAATAAGCCTGTGGAAAACATAATAGCAAAAGTACTTGCCGGAGAAGCAAATCAGGAAGAAATCAAATTGGTGGAAAATTGGGAAAAAGAAAACCAATTAGAATTTGATAGCTACAAGAAAGCTTACTCTATAAATATTTTTGAATCTAAAAAGTTTAGCGATACCGTATTTAAAGAAAAAACATCTACTTTAGTTACCACACTTAGTATATCACATGTAAATCAAAATAGTATTATCCTTAGAATTGCTGCCGTATTTATTGGGATTGCGATTATTGGGTCGCTATATTTTTACAGTAAAACACTTAATGTTAGTTATATAAATAATGGAGGTGAACTTGCTCATATTACTTTACCCGATAATTCAATTATTACACTAACAAATAACTCAACCATTAAGTATAACAAAGGTTGGTTTGGTAACTTTAATCGTAATGTTGAACTAAGTGGCAAGGCATATTTTGAAATAACCAAATCTAATACACACACATTTGTTGTTGTTACCTCAAAGATGGATGTTACTGTACTAGGAACAAAGTTTGCCGTAAATGAGTTGTCTGATAAAACTCAAGTTGTTCTTACCGAAGGCAAAGTTAGTTTGAGTGGCCCTGCAATAAAATCAGAATTGATAATAACAAAGCCTGGAAGTCAAGTAATAGTTAATAATAAAGTAATAATAACCAATAATGTGGTTGATCAAAATTTATATACTTCATGGTTAAATAATAAAGTTCATTTCAGTAGTTGTACGGTATCGCAAGTTATAAATATGTTATACAATAGTTATAATATTGAGGTGGAACTTGATAATCCTGAGTTGCTAAACAAAAAATTATTTGGGTCGGCACCATCAGATAATCCTGAGCTAATAGTTGATGCTCTCAAACATATATTAAACACAAATTTAGTTAGCGGTAAACCCCGCAATTAGTATAAACCATAATCATATTAATAATGAAAAAATTAAGTACAATTATCTTAATTTCTGCGATAGCTGTGTTTACACTTATCGGACAGCTATTTGCTTTGCCAGCAAGTCAGGTAATAATTAATCCTGATAATCAGCTTGAAACACTTATTTCTCAACTCGAAGAGAAATTTAATGTTTCTATTACTGTTGATAATGATGCCCTTTCGGAGAAACTCATTAATTCATTTGATGACATCGAAAATAGTGCTTCCATTGATAAAGCTTTAGATCTGCTAACCGAAGGAACTAATTTAAAAGCACAAAAGTTAAGAGACGATTATTTTGTCATTAAAAAGCGAAATGATATCCGCAATAGTGCACCCGATGGTGATACAATTACCTCAACTACAGATAGTAAGCGAACTGTAACAGGTGTAGTTACAGATAAAGGAGATAGTTTTCCGTTGCCTGGCGTTTCTGTGGTTATACGGGGAACTACCATTGGTACAGTTACCAATGTTAACGGTTTTTTTAGTTTAGAGGTTGGCCCAAAAGATAGGATGCTGACCGTATCGTTTATGGGAATGAAAACCATTAATCAAAATTTAGATGGAATATCAGTTCTGGCATTGGAAATGGAAGAAGACGCCTTTGGGCTGGATGAAATAATAATTGCAGGTGTTGCTGCTGCTACACCAAAAAAGAATTTAACCATTAGTGTTGCAAAAGTTGATGGAGATTTATTGCAAGAAGCTTATGCTTCATCACCAGCAACTGCAATGCAAGGTAAAGTTTCGGGAGTTACTGTAGTTCAGGCAGGTGGGCAGCCAGGTGCTGGAGCATCAATTAGGTTGAGGGGATCAACCTCCCTAAACGGAAGCCAGAACCCACTAATAATACTTGATGGAGTAATAATTAATACAAATTTAGCAGATATTAGTGTTGACAATATTGCATCAATGGATGTTGTTAAAGGTGCAGCTGCTGCTGCTCTTTATGGATCACGCGCTGGTAATGGTGTTATTGTTATTACTACAAAACGTGGAGCTACTGAAATTCCAGGAACAACAACTGTTCAAATAAGACAAGAAATAGGAACACAGGAAGTGGCAAAATATATTGATCAGGCAACTCATCAACCATATGAATTAGCCGATGACTGGCAAGATTTTAGCACTTTTACAAAATATGCTGGGGTTACTTACGATGATGCGGGAAATCCAACAGGTGGTAATAGAATATTAACTGAAAATCAATATGCTGATCAGGATTATTCAAGACTTATTGATCATCAAAAAGATTTTTTTAAAAAAGGTATTTATGCTGCTACGTTTGCTTCTGTAATGGGCAATACTGATAAAACAAACTTTTTAATTGGTTATGAATACAACCGTCAGCAGGGTGTTGTTTTTGAAACCGATGGATATAAAAGAAATAATTTCAGGATAAATCTTGATCATAAGCTATCTGATAAAATAAAACTTTCTACATCAAATTTATTCATAAAAACTCAAGAAGACAACCCTGGTTCAAATACCTCGTTTTATAATCTACTTTATGTTTCTCCTGATATTGATTTATACGCACCCAATGCTGATGGTACACCATATAAAATACTTCCCGACCCGTGGAGTGTAGCTGAAAATCCGCTGTATCCACTTGCCAATAGAGATAGAACTGCAAAGCGCACCAGCGTTATTGGTAATTTTCAAGGAACCTATGATGCAGCACAATGGGTATCATTAGTGGCAAAATATACTTACGAATATCGCGATAAATCTTGGACTACTTATACACCAAAAGGATATTTAGCTGGTGCAGGATCAACAATAGGAGGGTCGCTTTATAAGCAAACTTATAATGAATTTAATCAGAATTTTCAATTTACAGGTAATTTCAATAAGCAATTCAATGATTTTACAGCTAAGCTAAAACTTAGTTATTTATATGAAAATAGCTCCTGGAATAATTATTCTGTTCTTGGTAAAGATTTTCTTGTAAGTGGAGTTCCTCAGCTTGATAATACCGATCCCGCACTCGCCTCAATGAATTCTTACGAAGGAAAAATTATTGCAATTAATTATTTCGGTATTGTGGATGTTGATTATAAAGATAAGTATTTATTGTCGGCATTGTATCGTTATGATGGTTCATCACTTTTTGGAGAAAATGCAAGATGGAATCCATATTACAGATTTTCATTAGGTTATCGTATTACTGAAGATTTTGAAATTCCTGGTATTCAAGAACTTAAAATTAGAGCTTCACTTGGAACTTCAGGATTAAGACCAGGTTATTCATGGCAATACGAATCATGGGATATCGTAAATGGAGTTTTGCAAAAATCTACTCTTGGCAACAATAACCTTAAACCTTCAGAAACAACTGAATTTGAGATTGGTTTAAATGTTGATTTTCTTAAACGATTCTCATTTGTATTTACTTATTCCGAGTCGAGTACAGAAGATGCATTTGCACTGGCACCATTACCTTCACAATTGGGATTTCCTAATCAATGGCAAAATGTAGGTACACTTGCCAGTAGAGTATTTGAGGCTACTTTAGATGTAAATATTATCGACAAGAAAAATTTCTCATGGGATGTGTTCGTTAATTATGATAATATCCGCCAAAAGATAACCAAACTTAATATACCTGAGTACAATACTGGTCCTCGTAATACTTTTCTATTTAAACAAGGCGAAACCTTTGGTATTATGTATGGATATGAGTGGGTAAATTCACTTGATATAATGGCAAACCAACTTGCTGATGGAGAAACTATTGCCGATTATGAAATGAATAATGAAGGGTATGTTATTCGTTCTGGAACCGAAGGTACACCTGATGAAAAAGCAATAAAACTAGATGTTAATGGTGATGGTACTCCTGATAAAGTAGTTATTGGTGATGGGAACCCAGCTTTTAATATGAACCTTGGTAGTACCATTAATTTTCATAATTTTTCATTGTTCTTTTTAATGTCATGGAAAAGTGGTGGTGATGTTTATAATTATTCATATCAATACACTTTTCGTGATTTAAGAGCATTGGAAATTGACCAATTTGGTAAACCTGAAGATCAAAAAAAATCAATTACTTATTATTCAAACTTTTATGACGGAACAGGTATTAATTCGTATTTTGTCGAAGATGCTTCATTTCTAAAATTTAGAGAACTATCATTATACTATACTTTCAACGAAAAGCAACTTAGTGGAGTGCTTGGAGGTTTTATTAAAGGTGTAAAAATTGGATTTCAGGGGCGTAATCTCTTAACAATTTCAAATTATCGTGGATATGACCCTGAAGTTGCTACAGGTGATGATGCCACTAATTTTCCGTTTGATGATTTTGGATATCCAAACTTTAGAACATATACCGGATCTATACAATTAACATTTTAATTTTGAATATCATGAAAATATCAAAAAACATAATTATCGTTGCTATATTAGCCACAATTGGATTCGCATCATGTTCAAAAGATTTAAATGTTGAATATTTAAACAAACCTAATACCGAAAAAGTATTGGGTAACCCCGATGACGTATATTCACTTGCACAGGGTTTATACTATAACTGGTTTATGGCTATGAATTCAAGCTGGTCGCCACGTATGGGTATGTGGATTACCTCGGATCAAGGTACATGTTCCTGGGCAAATAGCGCCATGTACGATTTATCAAAGCAACCACGAATTCCATTTAATAATACAACTTCATATACTTATGCATATGTGTTTGAAGATTATTATGAATTAATGTTCGGAACTCTCACAACGGCAAATGATATATTGGGTGTTATTAATGATAGCATGGTTATTGAAAATGACAATGTTGATAACACACCTATGGTACAGGCGTTTAGTTATTTTATTCAAGGAATAACAATGGGTTACCTAGGACTTGTTTATGATGAGGCTTATATTATTACTGAAAATACCGAGGATCCGTTGTTAGTAACAACTTCCCCATATAAAGATGTTGTATATGCCGCCATCGAATCATTGGACAAAGCAATTGAAATTTGTAACAATAACACGTTTACAGTACCAAATAACTGGATTAATGGATATGCATATTCATCAGATGAAATTGCGAGATTGGCTAGTTCAATGGCAGCACGTTTACTTGCTGAGTGGCCACGTAATGCAGCTGAAAACGACCAAATTGAATGGTCGAAAGTATTGGCTTATGCTAATAATGGTGTTCAGCACGATTTAGTAACAGTAATGGATGATGTAAACTGGAGGAGTTACTTTAGAAGATATACAGTTCAGCCTGGTTGGGCACGAATTGATTGTCGTATTATTAACTTGATGGACGAACGCTATCCATGGATGTTCCCAGAAGATGGTACACCACCACCACCTGCTCAAAGTGATGATAAACGTTTGGAAACTGATTTTACTTTTAACTCGGTTAACAACATGAAACCTGAACGTGGCTATTACAATTTTTCTAATTATGAATATACTAGATACCCTTACGCAATTTCAACATGGGAAGGTCCTGTAATTGATTATTCAATGATTGAAAATGATTTACTTATGGCGGAAGCATATGCCAATCTTGGTGATCTTTCGCAAGCAATAGATATTATTAATAATGGACCACGAACAGTACGTGGACACCTATCACCAATTAGTGCGGGTAGTGATAAAGAAAAAGTATTGGAAGCTATTTTCTATGAAAGAGATGTTGAGTTAATTCAAACAGGATTTGGTCTTTCCTTTTTTGATATGCGACGCAGAGACATGCTTCAACCAGGTTCACTATTACATTTTCCAATTCCTGCCAAAGAGCTTATGGTAATGCAGATGCCACTTTATACCTTTGGCGGAGTAGCTAACGAAGATGGTATTAACACATCAAATGGAGGGTGGTTTCCAACAAAATAAACAACTTCTTGTTTTGTCAT
>Ga0307989_1000943_pt1 | contig 16838 bp, 7 predicted proteins | sample EllFjometagen185_FD_203164 | JGI IMG/M metagenome (GOLD analysis project Ga0307989, IMG submission 203164) | Marine microbial communities from Ellis Fjord, Antarctic Ocean - #185 | ecosystem: Environmental > Aquatic > Marine > Unclassified | place: Southern Ocean | collected 2014-10-08
AGATCTTTTTTACGAATACGTTTACCGGCAGCAGCAAATTTTGCAACGGCTCCAATAGGTGTTGCTTTCGATGCCTGGCCTCCGGTATTTGAGTAAATCTCGGTATCCATAACCAGTATATTGATGTCTTGTCCGCTAGCCATTACGTGGTCTAAACCACCAAAGCCAATGTCGTAAGCCCATCCGTCGCCGCCAAATACCCAAATTGATTTTTTAATGAGGTATTGTTTCAGTTTTACAATCTCTTTCGCGTAATCGCTGTCGGCATTTGTAATTACATCCAATACTTTTTTCGTTGCAACAACAGAACCGTCAGCATTGTCTTTGTTTTCAATCCATTCAGTAAAAACTTCTTTTTCAGCTTCGGAAATACCATTGCCAAGAGCTTTTTGCATAACGCTTTCAATCCTGTCGCGTTGCGCCTGAACTCCTTCAGTGAAACCAAAACCATACTCGGCATTATCTTCGAAAAGTGAATTCGCCCATGCAGGTCCCTGTCCTGAATCTTTGTGTTTACAATATGGAGTTGCCGGAGCAGAACCACCATAAATCGAAGAACATCCGGTTGCGTTTGCAATCATCATTCTTTCGCCATACAACTGTGTAATTAATTTAATATATGGAGTTTCGCCACAACCTGCACATGCTCCGTGGAACTCGAACAGAGGTTGAGCAAACTGTGAGTTTTTAACCGATTTGGTTTTATCAACAACAGTTTCTTTTAAGGCAACTTCATCGACCATGTAGTCCCAACGTTTAATTTCGTCTTGCTGAGTACCCAGTGGTTTCATAACCAGTGATTTCTCTTTCGAAGGACAAACATCGGCGCAGTTTCCACAACCGGTGCAGTCGAGTACACTAATCTGTATTTTGAAATTTAATCCGCCAAATACTTTTGCCGGTTTTGCCCCTATTACTTCAGTCCCATCCGGAGCAGCAGCAGTTTCGGCTTCATCTAATAAGAATGGGCGAATTGCAGCGTGTGGACAAACATAAGCACACTGGTTACACTGGATACAATTATCAGCCTGCCATTCAGGAACGTTTACTGCAATACCACGCTTTTCGTAAGCTGTGGTTCCTGATGGGAAAGTACCATCTTCGCTACCTACGAAAGCAGAAACAGGAAGGTCATCGCCACTTTGTCCGTTAATTACATCAGCAATATTTTTAATATAATCTGGGCGTGAAGATTTTTCATCTGAATCAGCCGGTACAATATTTTTCCATTCTGTTGGTACTTCAACAATATTAATATTTTTGCCACCTGCATCAACAGCAGCGTAATTCATGTTTACAATGTGCTCGCCTTTTTTACCATACGATTTTACAATTGCAGTTTTCATCTGATCAACGGCAGTTTCGTATGGAATTACACCGGTGATTTTGAAAAATGCCGATTGCATAATTGTATTGGTACGAGTTCCCAAACCTAAATCTTCACCCAACTTTGTTCCGTTAATGATGTAGAATTTGATTTCTTTTTCAGCCAAGTATTTTTTCATTCCATCAGGAAGACGTCTTTTTGTCTCTTCTGCGTCCCAAATGGAGTTCATCAGGAATGAACCACCTTTTTTCAATCCTTTTAAAACATCGTATTGATTGATGTAAGCAGGAACGTGGCAAGCCACAAAGTCTGGTGTGGTTACCAAATATGTTGAGCGTATTTTTTTATCGCCAAAACGAAGGTGAGAACAAGTAAAACCGCCCGATTTTTTTGAATCGTATTGAAAATATCCCTGACATGATTTATCAGTGGCGTCGCCAATAATTTTAATCGAGTTTTTGTTTGCACCAACTGTTCCATCAGAACCCAAACCATAAAATTTAGCCTGGTAAGTTCCTGCCGGAGTCATGTCAATTTCTTTTTTTAATGGAAGAGATTTAAAAGTTACATCATCCACAATTCCAATTGTGAAATCAGCTTTTGGCTCATTCATTTCAAGGTTTTCATAAACCGAAACTATTTGCGATGGAGTAGTGTCTTTTGAACCTAAACCATATCGTCCTCCAACAATAATAGGTGCATCTTTTTTCCCGTAGAAATGTGAACGAATATCTAAAAATAGTGGTTCGCCACCAGCACCCGGCTCTTTCGCGCGGTCTAATACAGCAATTCTTTTTACTGATTTTGGAAGCGCTTCCATAAAATATTTAGCAGAGAAAGGACGGAATAAGTGAACTATGATTAATCCTACTTTTTTTCCTTGAGCAGTTAAATAATCAATAGTTTCACGAATGGTTTCTGTTGCAGAACCCATTGCAATAATAATATTTTCTGCTTCCGGATCGCCATAATAAGTGAATGGTCGGTATTTTCTGCCAGTTAATTCGCTAACCTGATCCATGTAATCTGATACAATATCAGGAACTGCATCATTAAATTTATTAGCTGATTCTTTTGCCTGGAAGAAAATATCAGGGTTTTGAGCTGTTCCGCGAGTTACCGGATTTTCGGGGTTTAATGCACGGTTGCGGAATTCCTGTAAAGCCTCCTGGTCAACCAGTGGTATCATATCTTCCATTTCAATGGCTTCAATTTTCTGAATTTCGTGCGATGTACGGAATCCATCGAAGAAAGCTACAAAGGGTACTCTCGATTTTATGGTTGCAAGGTGTGCAACGCCAGCAAGATCCATCTCTTCTTGTACCGAGCCTGCTCCAATCATTGCAAAACCGGTTTGGCGGGCAGCATAAATATCGCTGTGGTCTCCAAAAATTGAGAGTGCGTGCCCGGCAAGTGTACGTGCACTTACATGGAAAACTGTAGGTAGTAATTCGCCGGCAATTTTGTACATATTAGGAATCATTAACAGTAAGCCCTGCGAAGCAGTATAAGTTGTTGTCAATGTTCCCGCTTGTAAAGAACCGTGTATTGCCCCGGCAGCACCACCTTCGCTTTGCATTTCTGTTACCCGGAGTGGGCGGTCAAACATATTTTTCTTGCCAAATGCAGCCCATTCATCAGCATATTCTGCCATAGTTGACGATGGTGTGATAGGATAGATACAAGCTACTTCACTAAACATGTAACTCATATACGCCGCTGCGTAACTTCCGTCACATGTAATAAATTTCTTTTGTTTTGTCATTTCTTAATCGGTTTATTCTTTTGTATTATATTTATTTTAATAATGATCTTCAGTTTAATATAAGAAACCAAATATCCACAATGGTATTTTATTTCCTTCTCCAATTTCTATTACATCCGATGCAGCATAAAAATCGGGGCTTGATTCTAATTTTCGTCCACCAACAACAAAATGATATTTCCCATCGACACAAAAATCGGCTTTTGGCGAAGTTTTTAACTGACATTTGTAACCTACTTGATTGTAAAAGAACGTTTGACGTAAATTTAAATTACCCGTATTATTTGGTGCAATTGCATAAATTAAATTTGTGTTGTGCATGTAAACTTTGTCGGGCTTTTTCATTTGGTCTTCATCTCCGTTTGAATGAAGCAAGTGAATTAACTTGGCATTTTTTAAATATTTCAAGTAATTCATAACTGTAGCTCTCGACGTTTGTACAGCGGCTGCTAATTTACTAACATTCGGTGTAAAAGGCGTTTCTGCTGCTATGATGTGCAACAGTTTTCTCAATTTCGAAAGGTATTTTAATTCTATTTGGTTGATATACGGAACATCAATTTCCAAAGCCAGATTGATATGTTTTAGTAATTTATTTGCATAAAAATTTGGGTCGTCGATAAAATAAGGGAAATAGCCCTGTTTTAAATAGTTTTCGAAATAGGCAAGTGGCCTTACTTTGGTTACTATTTCTTTCGCAATTTTAATATGGTTTTTTACAATTTCCTCAAAACTGTAAAATTTAAAATTATTACTGGTTTTGTAATTCAGATATTCTCTGAAAGATAATCCTTCCAAATGATTAATGCTTGCAATCCCATTTAAATCTGGATTTTCTTCGGCAATACGTAATACCGGCGACGATGTAAAAACAATTTTTAACTCAGGAATCTGTTCTACGCATTTTTTTAAATCAGCCGACCAATCGGGATATTTTTGAATTTGGTCTAATAATAACACTTTCCCCCCCCGTTTTGCAAATTCATCGGCAAACGAACTTATTTTACGTTTGGTGAAATAGAAATTATTAAGGTTTACATACAATACTGAATTTGATTCCGGGAACATTTCACGGATGTAATCGAGCAAGAATGTAGTTTTCCCAACTCCTCTAAAACCCTTTATAGCAATAAGTTTTTGATTCCAATCGATGCTTTTTAGAAGCTCCCTTTTTATGGTAGGTTTAGAGCTTTCCAATAAAGATTTATGCGTATGTTGAAAAAATTCCAAATTTTAAAATTTTTGCAAAAATAGTCAGTTTTATGCTTTTGTTGCAATCTTCACATAGCAAAAATAGAAATTAGATGTAATTTATAACTTCTAAAAATAACAGAATATTGAAATTTGATAATTCAATAAAGTAGAGTTTTAAAAATTGCTATGTTTGCTGGAAAATTCGGATAAATATGCAAAATAAACCTGAGCTACTTTTGCCAGCCGGAAATATTGAGTCGTTTTATGCAGCAATTCGAGGTGGTGCCGATGCAATTTATTTGGGATTAAAACAGTTTAATGCGCGGGGCAGAGCAAAAAACTTTACAAATGCACAGCTTGGTGCCTTATTAACGGAAGCTAAAAAGCAGAATGTACAGGTTTATGTAACCTTAAATACGGTAATTAAAAACAATGAAATTCTGGAGTTGTTGGATTATTTGCATTTTCTAAGCCGAACCGGAGTCAACGGAATAATTATCCAGGATTGGGGAGTATTTTATATTGCAAATCGGTTTTTTCCAAAACTGAGTATCCATGCAAGTACACAGCTCGGAATTCACAATACACTGGGAACAACCTTCGCCGGGAAAAATGGTTTCGACCGGGTGGTTCTTGCACGCGAATTGACTTTACATGAACTGGAAAAAATATGCAAAAATAGTAAGGTTGAAACCGAAGTTTTTATTCACGGAGCGCTTTGCTATTCATTTTCGGGAATGTGTTTGTATAGCAGTTATTCGGGTGGGAGAGGAGCAAATCGAGGTTTGTGCACACAACCTTGCAGACGAACTTATTCAACGAATAAGAAGAATCAATATCTTTTTAATTTAAAAGACAATCAGCTAATTGATTCGATAGATTTCCTTGTTAAAATGGGAGTAACGAGTCTGAAAATTGAAGGACGGATGAAGTCGGGGGAATATACTTATCGGGTTGCAAAAGCATATCGAACAGCTTTAGACGATAAGAATAATTTACAGCAGGCAAAAGAATTGTTGGATTTGGATTTTGGGCGCGAGAAAACCAGTTACTTTTTAGGTAAAGATGTAAGGCAAGCTGTTTCGAATAAAACAGTGGCCGGAGTTTATCTTGGACGGGTTGAAAAAGTAGAAGGTTCGATTTTGGTAATTTCGTCTAAAATGAAAATTGAACCTGGCTTTCGATTGAGGTTTCATGTGGCAAATACTGAAAAGCAAGAAACAGTTAAAGTAAAATCGCTTGAATTTATAAATGGTTTTTATAAAATTAATGTAGGTGAAAAAAGTGTCAGAGCCGGAAGTGAAGTATATTTATCGGGTATAAACGATGTGAATTTTCCTTCAAAAATAGATGAGCATGGTTTAAAAAAACCAATTCAATTGTCGTATGGAATAAAAAGAAAATTTCTTGCTGAATTTAAAAGTAAAAGTATTCAAAAGAGAGAAGAGTTTTATTTTCGTATAAATTCGATGGAGTGGTTGCGGAAAGTTAATTTGAATGAGGTGGATGGATTGTTTCTCTCATTTTCAAAAATTACATGGGCTCGATTTGATGCAAATGTTCCTTTTATTCAGAAATTTAGAAACAATATTTATGTTGAATTACCCAAGTTTATTCCCGAAGATGCAATTTCATTTTATTCAGATTTGATTATTCGAATGGCTAATAGTGGTATTCAAAATTTCGTAATTAGTCATCTCTCTCAAAAATTAATGATACCTAAAGATTGCCGTATTTTTACCAACGAAAATGTGTATGTATTTAACGATGCTGCGGCTAAATATATAAATTCCGAAGGGATTAAAGTTTATAGTTACCCGCAGGAAATTGATTTTGACACACTCTTTTCGTTGTCGAATAAAGAAGGAATTGTACCGGTTTATTTTCATCCAGAGCTGTTTCACTCGCGCATGCCAATTGCTATGGGAAACAATAATGAGATGAATGATGATATGAATCTCGGATTAACAAGATACCGTAAAAACGGTATTACTTCAATTGTGCCAAATACTCCGGTGGCTATTTTTCAATCGAGAAACAAGCTAAAAAAGAATGGGTTTTATCGGTATTTGATAGATGTTAGTTATGAATCGCCTTCAAAAAATAGAATAAAAACTTTAAAAACCCGCCTGCTTCGCTCGGAGCAAATTCAACCCTCAACTACATTTAATTTTGTGAAAGGAATGAAGTAAGTATAGAAAAGAGGTGCTTGAATTCTCAAAATTTATTTATCCGAAAAATATTGATTAAGAAACAATTAGGTATAAAAAAAGCAGATTCTAAATAAAATCTGCTTTTCAAATATATCTTAAAACAATTTGTTAGCTGTCGTTCATCGAAGTTAAAAATTCTTCCATTGAATTGGCACGCATTAATCGTGTTTTCATAAATTCCATTGCTTCCATAGCATTCATTCCTCCAAGATAGTGTCTTAAAACCCACAACTTATCGAGCACTTCTTTCGAGAAAAGTAAATCTTCGCGACGTGTACTGGAAGTTGGAATATCCACTGCAGGGAACATCCGTTTGTTAGATAATTTTCTATCTAATTGAAGTTCCATGTTACCGGTACCTTTAAATTCTTCGAAAATAACTTCGTCCATTTTCGAACCGGTTTCAGTTAATGCGGTTGAAATAATTGTTAACGAACCTCCTTCTTCAATGTTTCTTGCTGCTCCAAAGAATCGTTTTGGTTTATGCAAAGCGTTGGCATCAACACCACCAGACAGTACTTTTCCTGAAGCTGGTTGAACCGTATTGTATGCACGTGCCAAACGTGTAATTGAATCAAGTAAAATAACCACATCGTGACCACATTCTACCATTCTTTTTGCTTTTTCCAAAACAATGTTTGCAATTCGAACATGCTTGTCTGCCGGCTCATCGAAAGTTGATGAGATAACCTCAGCATTTACACTTCGAGCCATGTCTGTAACTTCTTCCGGACGTTCGTCGATAAGAAGAACAATCATGTACACTTCGGGATGGTTAGCGGCAATCGCATTAGCAATTGTTTTCAAAAGTACAGTTTTACCTGTTTTGGGTTGTGCTACAATTAATCCACGTTGTCCTTTCCCAATTGGCGCGAACATATCAATAATTCGAGTAGAAATATTGTCGTGTCCATTACCTGTTAATTGAAATTTTTCGTCTGGGAAAAGAGGTGTTAAATGTTCAAAAGGTACACGATCTCGAATATAATCAGGTGTCCTGCCATTAATTTCAAGAACCTTAATCAAGGGGAAATATTTTTCTCCTTCTTTTGGTGGCCGAATGGTTCCGGTTACCATATCTCCGGTTTTTAGTCCGAATAATTTTATTTGCGATTGAGACACATAAATATCATCAGGAGAATTCAAATAATTGAAATCCGAAGAACGAAGAAATCCATATCCATCAACAAGTATTTCAAGAACACCAGTGTTTGAAATTATTCCGTCGAATTCATATTGACGAGACTTGTGCCGATTATTTTGATTTTCGATTTTATGTTTTGGCTGTCCTGTTTTTTCCTCCGTTTTTACTTTTTCGTTGCTTATAATAGGCGAAGGAACCTGTTCCGAGTCTTTAGTTTTAACCTGTATTTTAGGTTTTACTTGCATCGGAGACTTCTCCTGATTTTGAGATTGGTCTTTTGTTTTATTTAGTTTTACCTCAATTCGAGGTTTCGCCTCTTCTTTATTAGCTTGAATTACAACCTTAGGTTTTTGAGCTTGCTCTTCTTCCGGTGCTTTTTCGCGATTGAAACCTTTGATAATAGCTTTTATCTGATCCTGACGCGATTGAACTCCAGTATCTTTTGCTTGAGGTCTTTTTTTCCCAGACTCAACTTTCTCGCGCTTAATAATTGGCTCAACACGTTCTCTGCGAGGACGTTTTGCTCTGCGCTGTTCGTCGAAGGATGAATCTTGTTTATTTGAAACAGCTTGTTTCTTACTAAACAGATTTTTAATTCCTTTCTCTTCTTTTGCTGGCTCTTTTGGAGCACTTTTTCGTTCCTTTTTTTCTACTTCTTGTATTGCTTGCGTATCAAGTATTTTGTAAATAAGATCTTGTTTTTTGAAAGACTCTATTTTTTTAATCTTGAGTTCTTTGGCAATTTCTTTCAACTCTGGAACGAGTTTCTTGTTCAGTTCTAAAATATCGTACATTATTATTATTAAAAAATTATTCCTTTTATTTTGAATTTTTATTGAATAAATTGATGGAACAAATGACGCGGGGACTTGAATTCTTAAGAATTCGGTTGCAAGTATATACAAATACTACCTACTAACCAAGAACATAAAACCTTTTTTATAAATATTTCTTTTATTAACAGCTAAATTAACTTTTTATTATCTCTTTTCAAACTATTTTTTAAAATTGAATTTAATATGCGTTAAGTAATTCGACATGGAAAAATATAAGATATACTTTTCATTAAACGACTAATGAACAACTTTTTAAAAGCGAATATTGTATTTGAGTTTTAAACGCACGGCACTTTCGTCCATAAAAAATTGATCGTTTGGTTTTAGAAAATTAGATGTCCAGGCCAAAATAATTTCGTTACCAGGTTTCATAATCCATTGTAAACGCGATTGCCAACCTGCACTTCTACTTGCGTTATCGTACTGAAAATAGTTGTACAAAGTTAAGTCGGGACTAAATAAAATATTCGCATTTACCTGGTAGATATTTGCAGTGAATTTTCCCTGAGGTAGTTCAATATCATTGCGTGTTAACGTGGTTCCAACAAACAGTGGGACGGCAACTTTCCAGTTTGCCCTAAGCACAATATCTTTTCGTTTCCCGTTAAAAAAATCTCCAAAACTATAGGTTGCATCTCCCCAAATATTACGAGCACCTTTTGTTTTTAGTTGTATTTGCTGTTTCCACCACTCGTAATTTCCCTGCGGAATAATAAAATCTCCAAAAATGTTAAAATCTTCTGCAAGCATTTCGAATTGGCTTACCAAAGTATAACTGATTTCTTCGCCCGACATAAATCGGATTCCCAATGGTTTTATTTTAAACTCGCGTGTTTCGAGAGCATTTGTTTCGAAATTGGTTATGTAGTCAAATTCACCACCAAACAGAATTTGCATTATTCCAAATTTATCAGGTCGCGGCCCTAATTCAAGTTCACCATACGATTCTCTGATATTGGTTCGTGGTACAAAACCCATTCCTGCCTGAAAATTTTCTCCAATTTGATGGTATCCGAGTCGGGCACTTATTAAATCGTTTGGATACGAAACCTGAGCACCCCATGATCCATCTTTCCCATCAACATTCTTCGTGTTCGATTTCAAACCAAAAAGAAAAAAGGAAGCATTTTTATTTCCGTTAAACTTTGATGTAGAAAGTTTCAAATCGACACCTGTTAATAAATTGGATTGTTCTCCAATAGTATCTAATGCATTCCCATATGTTCCAATTAATCCAATGGATGATTGTTGTCCAAGATTTCGGGTTACCCTGGCTACAGAATATTTATTTTGTCCAATTTCACTGTCATCGTTTATGTGCATCATTCCAATGTTCCAATTATCAACCTGACCAGTTAATTTGGCTCCATAATTAATAGGAATTGGTGATCCTGCTTCATCCAGTCCCATTCTTCGAGAGAAAAATGGTATAATTTTACTTGCTACCGGACTTGTTCTATCTCCTTCAATCCCAAACTGAAAATAACTGGCTCCGTCTAAAAAGAAGGCTCTTTTCTCCGGATAATGAAGATCAAATCGTGTTAGATTTATTTGTCGGGAGTCCACTTCAGTTTCAGCAAAATCGGTATTAATTGTAAGAGACGATTTCAAACTTGGTGTAATTTGATAAAAAAGATCAAGCCCTCCGGTAAGTTTAGGATTGTTGTCTTCTCCTTTTTTTGTATCCATTCCGGTTACTAAATAAGGCGAAATATCCAAACCAATTCCCTGAGTAATATCTTCAATGCCATCTAAAATACCTGCATCGGAAACCTGAAAGCGATGTGTATTTAAATTAGCTTCCGGCCAATAACCCGATTCGAGTTTTTTTACAATGTGCCTGATAAATTTAATTCCCCACTGAGTACTTTCTTTGTCGAACCCCATTGTTTTGAAAGGGATTCTAATTTCAGCCTCCCAACCGTAATCGGTAATTTTTGCTTTTCCGGTCCAAAGTCCGTCCCACTCTTTATTAAATGCAGTTCCGTTTGCGCTAACGAGAGCATCGCCAATCGAACCGCGCGGACCAATCTGAAACCAGTAGCCATTTCGGTGATCGAGGTAGGTATCTAATATAATTTGTATTCGGTCATCGTTGGCTAAACTCACATCGCGCGCCAATTCTTTTGCAGTTATATCTTTCGGGTTGTCCCAACATTTTGCAGCGAAATAAATAAAATTGGCATCGTAACAGGTAAGGAATTCCGTTTTTTCTGTAATGGGTTCTCCCTCGTCGGGTTCTCGTTGGTAAAATTCACGTACTATAAAAGCTTTATTCCAAACTTCTTCGTTTACCAAGCCATCGATTACAGGAGGTGTATCAATGCGAACTGCATTAACAACAGGCTGCGCATTGGCTGCCACAAATAAAACACAAAATAGTGCCAGAAAAAATATTTTTTGTTTCAATGGTTTAGGTATAAAAATTAAGTGGGCAAATGTAGCAAAAAATATTACTTAATACCTAGCAGTCGAATGACTGATGAAATTCCGTTATGGGTTTCTCCTTCGGTAAGAAATGTATCGGCTTCAGTAATTTCAAGTTTCGAGAATAATTCAAAGTCATTAAATAATTCATCTTTTGAAAAAAGCATATCAACGTTGCGTGGACCGCCTGTGTTGTTGTTTATTTGTTCTTTTGAAAAACCTTCTAAAATCAGTATTCCACCGGGTTTTAAAAATGAAGTTAATTTTTTGTGATATTCGTTCCTTTTATGCGATGGCATGTGAGTAAATATTAATACCACGCAATCAAATTCTTCAGGTTCAAACTGTACTTCATCATAATTGTTTAGTAAATAATCAATTTTAACCTTATTTTTTTTTACCAGTTTTAGTGCTTTTTTCTTTCCTTCAGAACTCGGATCGAATGCAGTAACTTTCCACCCTAATTTAGCGGCAAAAACAGCATTTCTTCCTTCTCCTTCACCCGGAAACAAAATCCTTCCGGGTGTTAGTTTTTCTAGTTCTTGTCTGAAAAATTGGTTGGGTTCTTCACCGTAAACATATTCTTCGTTAGCAAATCGTTGGTTCCAAAAATCGTTCATTGTTATTTTTTGAAAAGAAACAGTTTGAATTGAAATTTGTTTATTTCAAGGCCTCATACAAATTTTCAGGATTGAGTTTTTCAGAATGTATTTATATCGTCGCCGATTATTTTGTATTTGTGTTTATGATGCCTTATTTTTTGCTCAGGTAATCTGAAAGAAAAACCCCAACCACCTTTCCAATTATCGACTTTTAAAAGTATATGATTTTTCCCCGGACGAAGGTTAAGTACACAACTGTTTTCATCAATAATGAGATCTCTTTTTTCTCGAACAGAAAAGATTTCTTCGCCGTTGCAATAAATTTTAATTCCATCGTTGCTACCAAAAGTGGCTGTTACATTTTGGGTTTTATCACTTTCAATTGTGCAGTACGCGTAGGCAACTACAGTTGTGTTTTTTTCATAAATTGTTTTTAAGTTAATTTGGTTGTTTACGGGCGAAATATATTTTGTCCACGAGTATTCAACATTATCTGTTGTATAAAAACTGTAGCCCGGAATAGGTCTCGCGTTGGATTCTCCTCCCATTGTTTCCAGAAAATCAGGCAGTGGTCCGGTTTCATTTTTTATTGGGAATGGTCCGCATAATAGCCAATATTGAAAATAATTACCTTCAGCTTCTTTTATATCTAAACGTATATCTTTGGGGTATGGAATTGACTTATGTTGTTTGAAAATAGTAATGGCATCGTTTAACGATTGCTCCAAATCATCATAATCAGTTAAAATATTGTTATAGGAATCCGTTGCATAGTTAAGCCAATATTCGCGGTTTTCAAGTTTCCAAAGTTTTTCAAAATTTTCTTTTAATGCCGCAAATTGCCAATGGCATTCCTGAATTAAAACCAATGTTTCCGCAAGGAGTTTCTCCGATTCTGCCCGGTTTTCGAACTGAAGTTTGCATGTTTCGGAATATTTATTTGCTGCAACTAACAACTTACTTCTAACTTCGGCAAGGTATTTATACTGGTTAATTACAAAACTTGTGTACTGCAATTCATCCGAATAGTTTTTTAATTGACTTGTTTGGAGAATACTATCAGCTTTTTCGGATATCTCAAAAACACTTTGCCAGTCCGACATTTTAAAGGAGATAGATTCACCTCTTTCCGGAATTATTGTATTCCAGAAAATCTGACTATTCAATTCCTGAGTAGCAGCAATTTCTGTCAACTCCATAAGTTTGTGAATAGTTTTTGGCAGTGCCAGCGAATAATCTCCATAAATGCCTTTCGAAAAGCATTGATCGAAATCTGTGATTGTGCGATTTCCGGGATTCCAGCTCTGGTCGGCACCGTAAGAAATACCGTACCAATCGCGATTGAAACTGGGTCGTCCGCCATCGTCCCAAACTGTATTTAGAACTCTCATTGCACCTTTTTGAAGCCCCTCGGAAATAAATTTACGAATATTGTTAAGCGCCATATTCATGTCAGGGTATAAACGGTTCGAATTTAAAACTCCGGGGCAAACCATAAAATCGAATCCACTGTTTTTAATCGGATCAATAAAATCTGCAAACGAATTTAAATCTCCATATTCCCAGGTAAGTAAAATTGTTTCTTTTGGAATTTGATTGAATATTTCGGGGTGCGACAAAGTAATATCTCCCCACATTAACATGGTTTTATTTTGTTTCGTTAAAAGTTTTGAAATACCATTAATATGGTTCGAATACAATCTGTCAATACCAATACTATCTGCCAGCGCTTTTGTTTTTCCGCGTCCCAGATCCCATGTTTCGTCGCAATTAATATTAAAAAAAGGGGAGCTAAATGCAGGCGCCATTTCAGAATAAATATCGTTTAAAAATGCCAGACTTTCTGGTGTGTCCGGGTTTAGCATACGTGAAGTAGCACCAAGATGCGAAAATTTAGGGTGCGATAATATTTTTTCAAAATGTCCTAATGATTGAAAACTTCCAACCAATTGAACATGGTAATTGCTTGCATATTCAGAGAGTTTTGTCCATTCTTCGATACTTATGGCTCCGTTTGCTGGTGCAAATTCGGGATGTTTTTTTGTTTCAACAACATGTTCAATGTAGTAGGTAAATAAATTGATTTTAAGTTCCGAGGCACGTCGGATTTGGTATTTTAAAAATTTTGGCGAAGGAACCGGACCTCTACTGATATCGTCCATAACTCCACGATATTTAAATGCCGGAACATCGTGAATAATCATGCATTTTAATTGCTCTTTTTCAGCACCGCGAATGATTTGTTTTAAACTTTGAATTCCGTAAAACAGACCCTGACCAGAATTAGCTGCAATGATAATTTGTTGCGGGCTAATTTTGATTTCGTAGCCTTGATTTCCCAAATCATCGTTTTTCAGCAAATTATTTTTCAGGCATATTTTTTTGAACTGAACATCGTTGTCTGGGATTCCTATTAATATTTCGGCTTGATTATTTTCTGTGAAATCAATATTAAAATTATTCTGAAATTCCTTTTGAAGTTGTTCGATACCAATTTTAACTGAATCGGAATGGATGCCATAAATTTGGTAGCCAACTGTTTCTTTTATAACGAAACTTCCATTTTCAAAATTTACAGAAACTGGTTTAGGTACAATATTAATTTCCTGTGCAAATAAAACAACCGAACTAATAAGTAAAAATAGAATAGAAATAGATTTTTTCATTCGTAATTATTTGTAAATCAATTTTCAACTACTGCGTTTTTTGCAACATCATTTCCAGTTTCCATCTTTTTCGAAAAATTTCCTTGGTTATTGTAAATCCTAATCTCTTTCGACTTTTCACCATTAATTTTAACGAAGGTTTCAATTGGCGAAACAATTTTCCAACCTGAAACATTAACAAACGAACAGTTTTTTAAACCGAGCATATATTTGGGTTTGCTGTTTATTCCTATGGAAATATTTTGAAGTCTTAAATTTTCAACATCGTCACAAATTACGGCTGGTCGTGTATCTGTTTTATCGAAACTAAATTGAATCTGATTTAAATTAATGTTTTTTGCATGTCGGATGTAAAGAGCCGATGCTGGCAAAATACCAAACTTCGTACTTTCAGGATAATGGGTTTCCAGTTCGGGAACGTCGAGTAAATTCTCGTTCATTTCAACACCTCCTTTAAATGAGATTTGAATATTTGAGAGTGAGATATTTTCGATTGGATGTCCCGGAATTCCGGTGAACGAACACGATATAGAATCGGCATCTGTGGCATAAACATTATTTATTTGTACATTTTTGAACGAGCCAACCGGAATTTCCCCCTGGTCGGGACGATATGCACGCGCGCGGTTTCCAAGCCGCATGTACAGCGGAACACCTGCGCCATCAATAATAATATTGTTGATATTTATTCCATCTAAAACGCCACCATCAACCATTCCCAGAGTTATTCCACTTAATCCATTTGGAGTGCCATACATTGTGGTTCTTTGTTCCGATGGACGAATAATACAGTTCGAGATTACGATATTTTTAAATCCACCCGACGATTCAGTTCCACATTTAATTGCATTACAATGACTACTTAAAATACAATTATTCACAATTATATTTTCCGATTTCCGGTTCGAGGTGCTTTTAATTGTTAACGCATCATCGTCGGTGTCGCCTATGCAATCAGAAATAATTACATCTTTGCAACCATCAATATCAATCATGTCGTTATTGTAATTGCAATGATTGAAAACTCTAATACCTCTAATTCTCACTTTATTACATGCAAGATAATGCTGCATCCACATTGCCGAGTTGGTCATAAAAATATCTTCAACCTTTACATTTGTACATTCCACAAACCATAAAACATAAGGGCGGTTCATATAACGGTCGGGCTTTTTTTTAGTCGTATTTTTGAAAGCCCATCCTTGTCCGTCGATTGTTCCGTTTCCGGTTATTGCAATATTTTCCTGTTTTTCAGCGTAAATTAAAGATTGTTTTACCCATGTGTCTCCGTAAAACTTATATGCGGGAGAATTGTGTGGATAGTCTTTAATATTTGTGCTGCCAATTAGTTTCGCATTTTCTGAAAGATGTATTGTTACATTACTTTTTAGATAGAGTGTTCCGCTAATATATTCGCCTGCCGGGAAATATACTTTACCTCCTTTTTCGGAACAGAGGTCAATTGCATTTTGAATTGCTTCAGTATTAATTGTTGTATTATCGCCAACGCCACCAAAATCAAGGACATTGTACAAATTGTTATTTCCTGATGCAAGAAAAAATGTGGTTATTAATAAAGTAAATACTAAGAGTGATTTTACTGGATGTAACATGTTTAGTTCTTGTTTAGTAATTATTTTTTTCGAATATCCGGGAAGTTGCCACAATGCACTCATTCCGTAAAAATTTGAAAAATTTTATACGGAATCTCATAATTCAGAGTTAAAAAATGAAAGCTCTGTTTCATTTTTTGTGGTATTTAAACGGATAAACAAATTATTTTTTCATAAAAACCGAATTAAATTAACGCTTCATACAAAACTTCAACCGGGTGTAAGGCCGATTTTCCTGTTTCATCTTTTATGTGGTGGCGGCACGAAGTTCCGGGTGCCGAAATTGTAATTTTTTCCTCGGCTTCGCGAACTGCGGGGAAAAGGACTAATTCACCAATTTTTATGGATAAATCGTAATGCTCTTTTTCGTAACCAAACGAACCTGCCATTCCGCAACAGCCCGATGGAATTTCTTTAACAGTATAATTTTTAGGAATAGAAAGCATCTTTTTTGAAGGCTCGGTTGAGGCAATAGCTTTTTGCTGACAATGCCCATGTAACAAAATTTGTTTTTCTTCGGAAGTAAAATCGGATGCAGAGATGTTCCCTTTTTCAATTTCAGCAGAAATAAATTCTTCAAATAAAAGAGCATTTTTTGCTAATTTGTGAGCTGCCGGTTGCAACTCCATTTCTACCAGTTCCGGGTATTCATCGCGGAAAGCAAGAATTGCGGAGGGTTCAATTCCAATTAAAGGAGTTTTATCAGAAATAATATCTTTTAAAAGATTTACATTTTTTGTGGCAATTTTTTTGGATGTTCGCACCAATCCTTTTGAAAGGAATGTTCGTCCACTTTCCAAGTGAACCGGAATTTTTACTTCGTATCCCAAATTGGTCAATAACAAAATGGCTTTTATTCCAATGTCGCTTTCGTTGTAATTGGTAAACTCGTCGTTAAACAAATAGACTTTCCCTTTCGGGGTTTCTTCTGGAACTGGAATACCATTTCCAACCCAACGATTTAACGTGATTTTTGAAAGTTTGGGGACGTTTCGTTTTGTAGAAAAACCAATAGATTTTTTTAACAACGAAGTATTCATTATAAAATTAG
>Ga0307989_1000944_pt1 | contig 16823 bp, 7 predicted proteins | sample EllFjometagen185_FD_203164 | JGI IMG/M metagenome (GOLD analysis project Ga0307989, IMG submission 203164) | Marine microbial communities from Ellis Fjord, Antarctic Ocean - #185 | ecosystem: Environmental > Aquatic > Marine > Unclassified | place: Southern Ocean | collected 2014-10-08
GAATACAACGGTACCCTTACTTGAGTCAGGAAGTTATACGGTTACCCTTGATATCAGGGGAGTAGACGAACGTGGTAAGCCTTATAACGTAGATGGCTTGGCTCTTGATGATCTAGGTATAGAAGTGACATCTAACCCGGTAGCTTACGTACTGATCCGTACAGCAGCTGGCGGTGGTGGAAGCACAGTTAGCATTATGGATTTAGAAGCGGGAGAGGATTTACCCCTGTACTGTGCCACCTATGACTCCTTTGACGTCTATCTGGGTGATCAGTCTGCTAGATGGACTGCTATAGAGGGTCTTCCGTCATCAGGTCCAGAGGATACGGACTCGTTTATATATACGAGTACAGATTATGATGTATCGGGCAAGGTAGCGGTGCTTTATAGTTTTAGTGGGACAGACTTCAAAGATACGACTGGTGTAATCACAATCCGTAGGCCTGCAGATGTGTTGTATAAAGCGAGCAGTCTTAATCTGACTCAGATCGCGTATAATGAGTCTGTTGACTTTACGTGTGAGTTGATCAATCCAGGTGAGTATGATTTAACGCTGAATACGACCACGACCCTTTATATCACAGATGGTACGAATGAGTTAAGTACGCCCCTCTCAGTTCAGACAGATTTAGGGGCAGACGATACAACCCTTGTCAGTTTTGCGAATACAACGGTACCCTTACTTGAGTCAGGAAGTTATACGGTTACCCTTGATATCAGGGGAGTAGACGAACGTGGTAAGCCTTATAACGTAGATGGCTTGGCTCTTGATGATCTAGGTATAGAAGTGCTTACAATAGAGATAGATAGTGTTAGTTCTCCACTGGAAAATGCTGCTCCAGGGCAAACGAGCATTCCATTGCTCGCTACATTAACTAATAAGAGCAGCGTTGATTACCAAATAAACAGTATCAATTTTAATTTTGGGGTAAACGAAGCCTATGTGACGGTACAAGACACAAATAGTAACCACGTAGTCTCTGCTCAAAGCGTAAGAGTATACAATCTTATTATGGATATTGATGGTGCAATTCCGGGTGGCGCTTTAAGCGTTGAGTCAATTGATATTAATGGGCAGTATGGAATAAACACCCATGCAATAGTCGAAATAGCAACTTTCCCTTTATTAGAAATCATTCCGGGCTTTCAACTGCAATATCGGCAGAATACTCTGTTGCCTCCGACGATCACCCTTACCCAAATAAAAGATGTAGGGCTCCGTTTATTTAAGCAATTTGCGATGCCAGCTGCTACAATCCCGTTAAATCAGATATCGCTTGTATTTGATAGTGGCATATCATCAATATCCATACTTGCAAGTGATGATGTAGCATTTTCATCACTTGACACATCTCAAATCGTCCTTTTTGAGAATGTTACACTTCCAGACAGTTTCAAAATTAGCACAAGTAAGGTTGAAATTCATTATTGGGGACAAGATGATGCGGGTGTCACATTCACAGACACGCTAAGTATTATAGATTTTCAAATATCTCCTCAAACACAACTAACACTTTTGGAAGCGAGCCTTAGCCCACAATCAATTACGTTAGGCCAATCATTGCTAGTGAGTTTGCAGCTAATAAACGATGCTGGAACTGGATGTACATTTATCACGGATAGTAGTTTTCTGTACATTGACAATGGAACGAATCAGAATACTTTATTTTTAGTATCCCCTGGAGATTTGATGCCTGCGAATGGATTGCCGACCGAATTGAACTTTGGACATATTCAATTCACGGATTATTCAGATATAGGCGAATGGATAATTCAACTACACCTACTCAGTCTTGATCAAAATGAGCATAAAGTTAAATATGAAAAACTATTGATTGATGCGGAAATTTTAGTAACCCTACCACCTCGGATCGATTTATTCTCAGCACCTATTGCTCGAAAAGTATTATCAGGAAGGCCCACTGAAATAATATTTAATATATCAAATGAAGGTGGGACAGAGCTGTCCCTTGATAGTCTGTCTGCGCTTAAATTTTTTTACGCTGATACGCTCAGATTTGAAATACCTACAAGACTCGCTAGTATAGGATCTCTCGACACAAATAATACAGTAACAGTCCTTAGTGAAACTTTTTCATTGGATGCTCAGTACGCAGATGGAGAAGCTATGGACGTTCTATGGTCAGCAGCCGGAAATGATATTAATGGGTATCAGTATTGGAATGATACCCTAAGAATAGGGACATTTACGGGGTATGTAGGCCCAGATATTGTGCCAGTTGATGATGGTGTTAAACCGACTATTGTGATGTCGAATCAGGATTCGATTTCGATCACAGTCGCGGTCCAAAACCTCGGTGATAGCCCTCTACTATGTAATGAACAGACGACGCTTGAATTACGAGATGAATCAAACCTGATTTCTCTTGATATAGTTCTTGATATCGCTCTTGATAATCTTGAAATACCAATAGGACAAGATACAGTATATATTCCGTTTACCGCACAGAATCCAAATGGAATAGTACCTGGAGATTATCTACCCACTTTAAAAATGAGGGGAACGTCACGAGAGGTTATACCGTGGGAACAAAATATATCGATTTCTGATGATACTGTTTTTGTAAGGGAACCTGGTAGGCTAAGTGTATTAGATCAAGGAATTCACCCTAAAAGGGTTACAGCCAGCCAAGAGATAGTAGAATTTAGAATCAGAGCGTTCAACAGCGGGCAAACTGACTTGTATCTCTTTTTGAATCAAACTCAATTAACCCTACCGGGTGTTACAGTAGATACTTTGACTCCTACATTGATCTCTACCGACATTCTTCCGGGGGAGCCCATCAAACCTGGAGATGATTTTGAATTAAAGTTTAGCCCTGTAGATATCCCCGAAACACTTACTGGTGAAATTCAGGGAAAGATTACACTATTAGGATCATTTAGCGCGGATATCATCTATAAGGATACAGTTGATATGGAATACACACGAATAGTGGTATTTCCCCCTTCAGAATTCCAAATTGATTCTTCCTTAATTTCACCGCGGGTTATTTATAAGCTCACACCAACCACTTTTCAAATCCCATTCGAAAATCTAGTTGGTATGAAATCCACTTTGGATACGACAACTTACTTAAGGATATCAGATGGGCATTCAAGTCAGAGTGGTAGACTTGAGAATCCTTTGGATATAGATGGTTTTAGTCAGAGTTATGGTGAATTTAAACCAATTGTGTTCCCTCTTGATTTTGGTGATATACTCACATCAAGAGTTGATGTGTTCGCATTAGGCAAAGATTCAAATCAAGTTGCATTTTTCGATACAATATCTCTCTCACCCGATCCATCGACCCTGCTACTTACAAGGCCAGATTTGCATATAATATCAATGAGTGATGTTACTGAGGATCGAGATACTCTTGCAAATCCAAATCTTGTTGCGCAAGGAGATAAGGGAAGATTGCTACAATTTGATATAACGAATGCCGGTGGAGCAATTGCAATAGTTGATTCAGTGTTGCTATCGTTTTTTGCGGGTGGAAATTCGAATCCAGATTTGGCATATAATTGGCATCTACGCAGTGATGAGAATATTTATTTATCTGAGGGTGATACGACAACAATAAGTGTCCTTATCGATGTAGGCTCAGCTGAAGTTTCGACGAATATCGAAATTCGAGCGAGTGTGGAATGGACCGATAGCTACCACCTCATTGGCGAAAAATCACAAGATCAACAGGTCCATGCTTGGGAAGTAACACGAAAACCTACCCTAGGCATTGAGGATATATTTGCAAGCCAGGATACATTGACCGCATTTAATGGTTCTGAAATAAAAATATATCTCCCACTTGTAAACAATTCTACTGCAAGTGTCTCTGTAGATAATGCTTTCATAAGACTCCATGATAATAATGGCTTATTGGGAGATTACACTACTGACACTACCCCAATCATTATCCCTTCATTTTCGAACGATACAATTACATTCAATATTGAATTCTATCCGCGCCCAATTATTCCCGGTTCAGTGATTGTTCAGGGCTTTGTATACGGAACAGAAACAAGACTAGATATGCCAGTTTCAGATTCCACCCAACTTAGTACAGGTAGGGTTCACTACCTTCATGCAGAGTATCCACCCTCACTCGTATTCTCAGGTTATGGTGGAACAAGGAATTCATATAATTCTAACGAAAATTACGAGGGTTTGGGGGAATTACTTAGCGTTTCAATTGTTAATCGGGGAGAAGCAGCAGCAGCAATTACTAAGGTGGACACCCCGCTTGTTTTCATAAATAATATTGGGTCAGTCGATTTCAACTGGGGCTCTAGTAATTTGGTATTGCCAACCACCTTAGATGGAGGAGACAGTATTGTGGTTGAATTTCCATTATTGGGAACAGGTGCAGCCACTGGGACTTTCAAATCTGAATGGAGGGTATCCTACTTTGACTTGAATGATGTTTTTGAAGATCAAATAGACACGCTGGTAGTTTTCGATGAAATTGGGACAGGATCATTAACAATCGAGGATCGAGCAACTTTGGGGATCAAAGATATTTTCATCCTGGAGAAACCAGATATAATACTCAGAAATAATATTCAAGAAGTATTGGCAGTCGTTTTAGAAAATTCCGGTGATGAATATATTGATTCGTGCGAGATTAAAATTCTTCATGAAGCTGAACTATCCATTCCAGAAAATATTCACAAAAGCTATCAGTGGCAAAGAGAAGATACAGTCTATATAAATATCATGGGAATTGACCAGGGTTCATTCTCGTTCGATGTCCAAATTAATTCGCTCTGGGGTGCAAATATATCACGAGAACAAACATCAGGATCTGGCTGGAATCGTAATTTCGAAATCGAGACTGTTCCCACTGACCCCCCCCTAATTACTGATTGCTATTTCATCGATGGTGGCTATGATTATATCCCAGATGGAGTTGTAAACGAGCTAGATATTCTTCAGGTAGTGTTTGATCAACCAATTAGAGAACCACTAAACTTTCACGATGTTGATGCAAACGATATCTTCTTTCTCACTGGGGGAGGAAGTTTTGGGCATAACTCTTCTCTAGCCACACCAGAAATTGTTTCAATGCCTGAAGGAACTTCTGAGAGGGATAGATGCCTATTTGTTCAAATTGGTGCAAATCCCAATTTATATATTAACAACCTATCTCAGAATCTAGCCAAAATTAATTCAAATCAATTAGATGCAGCGGATATTCTTCATAAAGCTAGTGCCTCAGGGAGTGATTTGGCGATTAGAATTAAGGTTGATATTCCGAAAGACCTTATCAATGGCTTGAATAATAATGATGCGAGTCAAGTCCATTTTTGGGATCTGCTTGAGCAGATGATCGAGAGCTTACTGCATCTGCCCCCAGGATCAAATTATGATGGTAGCGGAGCAATTAAAATTGCTGATCCATTTGAGCCAGCAATTTACAATTTTGCTCCCGTGAGTAGCTCTCTCCATCCAGCGAGTCCGTACGCAAAAATTCACTTCTTTTTAACCGGGCGAAATTTAGTTCAAAAGAATTATTTAAAAACAGAGCTAATGCAATGGTTTGAACTAACAGATAATTTAGTAGTTGACTCCCTCATTCATGATTCGGAGAAATTAATTAACTATTTAAAAACAAATTATGATGAGAAGAAGGAGGAAATATTAGCGTTCAGGAATGAGCTTAGAAGCTACATTTCTCCTTCAACTGTTGACCTTAGAGAAATGATAACAAATCCACTTTATCAATTTTATTCACCCATCGAGGATGTACCCGCGTTTCAAGTAATTAGTGAAGGTGCAGATGAGGAGTATTTATCTACTCTTTTGTCCAAGGAATTTATTGATTTTAATGACGAAACTGGTGTGTGGAGACCAGGAGAAAAGACTATTCAATCCATTATTTTAGCACCTAACAACCCGCTTCCTGAGGACACTGATCTTCTTATCTCCATTATAACTGGAGCAGATACAACAGTTATCCAGAAGAATATAATTGCGAAGACCTCCGAGGGATCTAGAAGTAGCAATGGATTTGCACTCTTCTCTGCACCGAACCCGGCTAGGAGAGGTTCGTTTGTTGAGATCGAATATGAAGTACCTCCTGGGCATGACAATTCCACATTTGAGTTAATTGTGTTAGATGCAGCCGGGATCCCAGTAAGAAGCTGGGATACTGAAATATACACCACTCCAGGGCGTCATAGACTGACTGGAGGGTGGGATCTAAGAAACAGTCAAAATATTAAGGTATCACCAGGTGTGTATCTACTCATATTTCGTGAGGGTTCTAAAGTATTATCATCGTGGGTGGCTGTTGTAGGTTAATATGTTAAAGAAATATATATATATAATTATAGGCATGTTGTGTACACATGCATTACTCGGTCAATCTAATGGAATTGGTGGTGGACCTTATGCAGGTTTAACCCAGGTGGATGTTGTACCAAGAAATACTGCTCTTGGAGGAGCTGGGGTTGCCTCCGCATATGGACCATCAGCAGCACTCAATAATCCAGCATTAATCATAGATTCAGCACGAGCCACTAAATATCAAATAGAAGCCAATGGGCGTTTTGCCGGTCCCTCTCCTTCCAGCCATGCCTTAAATTCAAATCGTTCAGATTTGGGCTTATTTTCATTGTCCCCACAGCAATTTATGGTGAGTGGGATTCAAGGATCAATGGCTGTAAATTTCTTGTATCGTAGTTATGGAGACTACACGGAAACATCTTTAGATCCTTCAAATGAAATAATCATTTCAGATAAAACGTTGATCGCACAGGATCTAATGATCATTTATACTACCGGTATTGTTTTGTTAGACTATAAAGTTGGTTTTTCAATCAGGGGAATTCATCAAAATTACGTTGATGACCAGGCACTAATTCAATTTGCTGGATATGACATGGGTGTTGTCATGAATATTATCTCCGACTTTCAAGAAGATTCCGCAATTAGACTTTCGCAGCAAATGTATGATTTTCTTAGACTAATTAGATTCCCCATAAGTGATCGAACCGTTGAATTCCCAATTGTTGATGATATTGATTTCGGTGTAGTGTATCATAAAACTATTGATCCAATTAATGAATCTAGACAAGTTGATATAGGAATATCCATTAACACTGAGAACGAACTATCGAGAATATTAATTGATGCAAAGACCTCTGATTTTGCACCCACACTCCTTAATACGGGAATTGAATATGGTTTTGAGCAAGGATTCTCATTGCGTGGAGGAGTTAGCTATACTTCAGATTCTTTTATTCCTTCATTTGGGTTTGGTTATAAGACTTCACTTTTTTCCATTGATCTTGCATACTCTTATTTAAGTAAAAATAAATCACACAATTATGCCTACTTAATTGATTCTCCCTTCCGAATCGGAGCGTCTTTAATATTTTAAGTAAACGCAAATAACTGGAGCTAAAAAATGAGTACAAACGCAACTGCCTCAGTCCGAAATAATAGAATCATCATGCTGCATATATTCAGGATATTTGCAGTATTTGTATTCGTGGGAGTCTGCTATTTGGCCCTGGAATTAGGTTATAGTTCATCCACGGCGAAGACACAGAGCACGACTCTTACAGCTTCCGAATCTGAATCTCACAATGGTGTGAACGGTGAGGAGCCAGTAGAGCAAAATATTTTAAGCGGAATACGCGATTTAGTTGAAAATCTCGATGTTCATGGGATGGGGGGCTTAGATCTCGGAATGGTTCTAAATATCTTCACGAGGAGAGAAAATGCTTTTCTAATCTATGTAGGCATGATCATCCTCATAGCATATTTTGGGGTTATTTATGACAACAGGATTCGAGCGCTAATTTCTGGGGAAAGACAAAAAAATAAGATTGACAAGTATGTCTTTTCAGAGGAATCAAATCCTACACAGAACATTGAAGAAATGATTAAAGCTGGAAAGGTCACCGGGAGATATGAACAGCTTATTGTAGATCTTTACCATTCTTTTCAAAAGGAAGGCAACAAAACCTTTTTTGATTATCATTTCCATAAACACCTATATGCAGAGGAGGAGGAGGCTGGTCAATTTCGGGTAAGAATGCAAAGAACAAATGTGTGGATTATTCGCATGGGTATTCTGGGTACACTTATTGGATTAGCCGTTGCTTTTTTCGAGCTTTACACCGCTGTTGGCTCCATAGACGCATCTGAGGCATCCCTCAAAATTTCAGATAAATTTGTTGGACAAGTGCAGAAAGCATTGTTGGGAAATGTTATTGCCGTGGGAACAAGCATTGCTGCTCACATGATAACCCTGATGGTTGAAGTGTTGCTTGCTTCCCTCATATTAAGAAGAAATAATATTGAGTGGATAAAACGTACTTACGATTGGGCCTTAGCGTATGAGGGATTCAGTTCCAAAGAAGAAATGTTATCAGACTCAGTGAGGAAAATGAATCTAAAAGTAAATGGATCTCTGGGATATATCGATGATTTGAATAGCTCAATTCGTGATCTTACGCCCTCAGTTGGAAAAGTCAAAACGAATTTTGATATCGTGGGAAAAGAAAGCGATAAATTAGCAAAAACAATGGATAATTCAGAAAAGATTGTAAGTGACACAAGTAAAACTTTGAATGAGGTCGACAAAACGAGTATAAAACTTGACGCTTCAATCGATCAATTCGTGAAGACAATCAACAACTCAGAAAAGGTTGTTGGAAGAACTGGAAAGACATTAAATGGAGTTGAGGGCAGCGGATCAAAACTTGACAAATCGATTAACAATCTGCGTGATAATGTGGAGAAACTATCAAAATCAGCTAAAACGAATCATAGCAGTATGGACCAGTTAGAGAAGAGAATCAATACGGCTAGCGATGATTTAGAAAAGCTCAGAGTAAGTGCCATTGGCAAACTTCACACGGGACTAAAGAGAGCTGCCAATATTATCAAAGATACCTTTAATGTAAAAAGGTGGGATTGATGATTAGGGAAGATAAATCCTCCCAGCAGGATATTTATTTATTATCCTTGGATACGTTTATGATCATGGCAGTAATGGGGATTACAATAGGTATCCTTTTTATACTGTTCAATCCAACACTGAAGGGAAGTGCAAGTACTTCCGGCAGATTACCCATGCTGAAAATAATTAATCAGGTTGAATATCAGAGAATGCTTGAGTCGTCAAATGTATTACAAATGTCATTTAATGGTGAAAAGGAGTATCTGGATAATCTATTATCCAATCAACGGGTGCAAATTGTGATTCGAGATGGAGGATTGGTTCAAAAAAGCTACTATACACGTAACGCCAGTGGGGGTATCCAGCAATTGGCTCTTATCTTTACCCCCCTTTCAGCTGGGAAGTATCGAACTAGCTTAAAATATGTTAATCCTTCAGGAGGTACAATTCGGTACAGAGTCAACTCAGATGATGATGAATTAGCTAAAACAAACAATGAGCAAATCATAGCGAGTGTAATAGAGTGGGATGGACTTTATCTCGAATTATTTGAGAAGGTTACTGAAAGGTAGGTATGACTATGCAGAACGAAAACAAAATAAGTGCCATTTTGATTCTCTTCCTTGTCTTCATTCAATTAAAAAGCTATGCACAAGATCTACAAGCTACTTCGACTACAAGATCCCAAACTGAAATTGTTTCAATCCTGTCTGAAAGTGATATATCTGGTCGATCGGCTTCAGAAGTGCACGAGATTGAATTTATTATGTTTAATGATGATGGATTGAGAACAGGGGATATACTAATCATGAGAGGAAAGTCTGGAGGTGTGGATTTTGCTGATGCTCATATTCTTGATCCTTCCAAGGGGGATGGCATTTCTGAATTGCCGGTAAACGACAATGTCCAAAAAATCATTACCCGTCATATAAAAAAATATATTCACATTCTTGAGGATGATTTTATTTATGATTCTCTATCTATCAGCTACAACAAAACATTAAAACAGATCAGTAGCTTTACTCCACCAGACTGGATAATTCAGAGTAGTCCATTTGAAATTAAATACACAGCAGTCAAAATATCGTCTGAAAGCAGAGCGATTCAATATGAAGGGACTAAACGCATTAAGAAAGAATTGTATTATGTGAATGACCAGGGAAATCCAGATACCCTGACATATTATGTGGATGAAGGAACGATAATTCCACCCTTGATCACAGGGATACTCAGCGATGTATCTTTTAGATCTTTTCGTAAAATGTACTATGTGGATGAACCTCGCCCTGAGCCAGCGCTGAGCGTTCTGACTCACAGCAACGAATTACCGATAGGGAATTTATATAAAGGGAGTATTGAGCAAGTTGTCAAATCAGAGTTGAAATATTATATAGATGGTCGAACTAAAAAAATCCCCATCATGACGGATGAGGATGATATTCTGCCTCCTGGATTTAGTGGCCCAATAGGTCCAGTTGATAAACAAGTGATCAGAGAGAATCAACTCAAACGTTGGACAATTCCTGTCTTGGCAGTCATTTCATTCTTTATGCTAAGCTGAAGGAAAAGCGATTATGCTGAGAGCGATGTTACACCTTTCTTATTTATTCATCATTCTCGGTACAGCTAATTTATGTTCAGCTCAAATCACCTGCATGTCTTCGAATAGTTCTCGAACCCTCTTCGCTTTTGGCGATAAAACTGGGAAAGTAGGTATCTGGAGACCACATGAAGGGGATAGTATCAAAATTTATTCTGCCCACGATACAACCATAACCTCCCTACTCTTTATAAATGGTGAGTACGGAACCGTTCTGGCAACAGCAGGAAAAGATGGTTTATTAAAACTCTGGGATTCCAATTTTCAATCATATGGAAAGGATAAAAAACTTCTATTTCATGCATATGCTCTCGGGGAAAATCCCTCGCAACGAGGCGACATAATTATTTTTAATGGGAATAGCATCGGATATTCAATTCCCATTGACCCACCCCGAGGAACTTCTTTTTGGTCCAAAGACACTGAAGGTCATGGCACAAATTTTACACTCTCGGTAAATAAATGGGCTGGTTATGTGATAGCGGGGTTTAGTGATGGCTACATCGCGCAATGGACCCTATCTGATACTTCAGATAGCATCAACTTTCGTCAAATAAGAGAATCGCTTGGTGCAATTATGGCAAGTGACATTGGAAGTGATGGGGAGGAGCTGATTATTGGTACCTCCAGAGGTGATGTCCACATTCTTTCTAGCAGGTCATTGGATGTTTCTTATTCAATCTCAGTCGGTAATCAAATTAGATCAACTAAGTTCTCACCTGGAAATGATTTAGCGGTTATTGGTTGTAAAGATGGTTCAGTAGTTTTTTGGGATTTCCAAGATGGCAATCACATGATATACAGGAAGCACAATAAAGCTGTTGTTGGATTAGCTTTTAGTGAAGATGAAGATTTAGTCATAAGCTGTTCTTTAGATGGTCAGATAATAATCTGGGATAGAAGTGATTTATCCGAAAAAAATAGGATTCATTGGCCAGACCTTTGACAAAGGAACCCTCGCGCTCGTTGCTAATAAATAAGGGGATCATGATGAATAGTAGGAACAGAAAACCTGCGATAATGAAAATAAATACAATTGTGTTAGTCATAGCAGTGTTCTTCTATTGGAGCAGCATATTTGGGCAAGTCAGTCCTTTTAAATCACCAAGTACACCTCATGAAAAGCAAGTATATCTAAACTATATCAAGACCCATCTGAGCAGTGAAGATGTTGTCGTCTATATTCAGCGGTTTTTGGAGGAAGATATTCTTTCAGGAAAGGATAGCGAGAATTGGGATCCTGTTATAGATAAGATCAATATTTTTAAAAATATGGCTATTAAAGTTGGAGATAGCTCCTCTGTATTAGAATTTCTTGATTCACTGGATGCCATAGTTAGGCGTGATGAAAATCCAATAAATATTAGGGTTATCAATAAGAACTCGGTTAACTCAAAAAAAGATGAGTATGCACCTTGTTTAAGCATGGATGGGAAAACCCTCTACTTCACGAGGAGTGGAAAAGAAGGACTCTTTAGTGGTGAGGATATTTTTATTTCTAATTGGGATGCGCGAGGGCGGAAATGGGGTCGAGCCAGCAAACTAGGGTCTCCTGTGAATACAGAGAGTGAGAATGAGTCGATCATTTCCATTAGCAGCGATGAAAAGAGCATGTTACTCTACCAAACAGATCCCAACAGATCCAAGGGTGACATTTACACATCTTCAATCAATCAGGAAACGAATTGGTGGAGCAAACCTGAACCATTAAGTAATACGATAAATAGTGATGACTGGGAAGGGAGTGGTTTTCTATCTGCCGATGGACGATACCTATTATTCTCCTCAAGCAAGCGAAATATGACAGGACCATATGCTCCCAAAGGATCTGAGTATCATGGTGATAAATGGGGGAATATAGATATCTACCTTTCAGAGAGGATAAATGGTACCTGGTCTACTCCAGTTCCGCTTAATAGTAATATTAATACGCCCTACGCTGATATGTCACCTTATCTGAGCGCAGATGGCATGATACTTTATTTTAGCTCTGATGGACACCCTGGTTTTGGTAGGTTAGATGTATTTATTAGCACGCGGGAAGATCCTGGAGATTGGAACAGTTGGGGAAAACCCAGGAATCTGGGAAAGTATATAAATTCACCATGGAATGATTGGGATTATATCATTCCGAATAACGGTGATAGAGCCTTCTTTGCTCAAGAAAGAGATATGACCGGAGTATTTTCACGTGGAGCAAAGCAATATGATATTGTTGTGGGGGAACTCCCAGAATTTGCACAACCACCTTGTACTGAAGAAGTTCGCATACCTATTGAAGAGCATGAAAGATTTAAAGAGCAAAGTCTCAATGCAGATATAAAACCGGTAGAAGTTGAGTTAGTTGATCCTGGTACACGAAAAAGGATTGTGCAAACTTCTGTTTTACCAGGAGATACTGCTGTCTTTTTTGTCGCATGTAATCAAGCATATGAAGTTGAAATCACTTCTGAGCACTTGGCTGTGAACAAAGTGCCTCCAGTGCCACCAAGAACAAAACCAGATTTAAAACCCGAGGAAGAAAAAGAAAAGATAGAACAATCCAAGAAGAGAAAAAAGGCTGAACAGGAGCAGCAACAAGAACTCAAGGAAGATATTGAAGAGATTGAGAAAAAAGCACGGGAGCAATTATCCCAGGAGAAGAAAGCTGCAGAGGAAGATTCTAATAAAGAGCTAGCAGAAGAGGAAAATGAAATAGAGAAAGATGCGGAAGAAAAACTTGAGACCCAGAAAGAAAACCTCAAAAAAGAAGCAGATGAGCAATTAGCAGAGCAAAAACGTAAGGCGAAAGAACACTTTGATGAGTCGATGACTGAGCCAGAGAAGCAAAAGGTCGATGAAGCGCTAGAAAAGCAGTCTAAGGACGAGCTCTCCAAAAACAATGACGATGCGGAACGGGATTCAGATTCCAAGACTCAGAAAGCTTTGGCTGAAGCCAAGCAGAAGGCAGACAAACAGTTGCAGGACGAAAACGAAGCTCTCGAAAAAGAGTCTATGGAAGACCTGGAAGAAAAAATTCAAGCTAAAGAAGAGGATTCCAAGGAGCACATTGCAGCTGACACTTGGGAGGGACCAGAAGAGTATATAGATCCTGCGCGAACCAAACCGAATGAAACCAGAAAGACGGTTGGCCCAAGCGCTGAATCACCCGTGTCTGAGAATGTCTTTATTAAGAATCCATTTGAAAGAGACGATTCAGAGGAATGGAAACAGATAGATAAGGAGGCCAGGAAAGATGCCCCAATATTACCAGCAGTTGATAGCATGCTGGCGAACCATAATCCTTCCGATACGCTTTTGTTAGATTGGCCAGTTCGATCGGTAAAGGAGCAAAATCAAGCTTTTCCGTCCGACGCACTTCCGGATACTGCCTTCTGGGCTGTGAGTGCCTACTATGATCATGACTCTCTTGCACCTGGATTTCTTCGAGATTGGAATAACGGAAGTATTACATATGATCTTGCTGATGGATACTCCCATGCAGGAACCGACATTATGGCATTTCCATTTTCTTGGGAGAGATTTGAACACAATGAAATTGAGATTATTGCAGCAGCTGATGGAGTAATTATCAGTATTGTTGATGGAGAAGGAGATAGGAATTGTGAAATCGATAGAGCTTACCGAGCTAATAGCGTGGGGCTCATGCATAGTGATGGGACAACGACTTGGTATGGTCACTTGAAGACGGGTTCTACGGTTCATAATACAGTTGGTGATTTTGTAAAAGCCGGGCACTATCTCGGGCTCATGGGAAGCTCTGGAGCGTCAACAGGGCCGCATCTTCATTTTGGAATTAAGAGGGCAGATGGGAAAGATGTTGATCCCTATAAAGGACCAGGCAGTAGTTCAAAAAGGAGTATGTGGAGAAAACAAAAAGCGTATAGAAATTCCGCAGTCTCAGCGATATTCACCCATGCATATATGCCACAATTATCGTCGTGCGGAGTATCTGAAAATACATACAAATCTACAGAATATTCACCAGGTGATGAAGTTATCATAGGTATTTATCTCAGGGATGTACTAAGCGAGGATGTCATTAAGTACACATTGCTGAATCCCGGCGGTGAGCTTGTAAGTTCTGGTGAACATATAAATGAAAATACTTTATCTCTGAGCACGGTGTTTTGGAAATATGGATTACCCAATAAAGCCAAAACAGGTCTTTGGAAGATACAAATCGAGTATAGTGGAAAGATGCATTTTGCTTACTTCAATGTCAGTGATGATAGAGAGTGGAAAAAATCTTTACCGCTGATAACTGATACCGAAGCTACCGGTCCCACAAGGGTGGAACATGATCCTGTAGTCGTCATTGAGAGTGACAAATTAAATAAACCATTAAAAGGCGATAAGATCTGTTTTGAGACATGGGCTATTAAATTTGAATTTAATAGTGCACAATTAACACAGCAGGATAAGCTGAAGATTGATGAATTTTATGACAAAATAATGCAATATCCCGGGAGGGCGATTGAGATTACCGGTCATACTGATCCCGTGGGATCAGCGGCCTACAATAAAATATTGGGACAAAAGAGAGCAGATTCCATTAAAGCATATTTTATCCAAAAGGGAACTGATGAACTTTTCATCCAGACCAGATCAATGGGTGAGGAACAACCTCTCTTTTTAAACGGGGTTATCAATAATGAAATGAGTCGGAGAGTTGGAATTTGTATACTGAACTAGGAGATTCCGTATACGGTTTAACGTATACGGAATTCAGTTGAAATACATAAGATACTGATAATATATAAGATATAAATCAACTAGGTAGACTTCATAAGCCGGGCGTCGAATCCTGCACGTGTGACAGTACAAGATGTTTGTTACCAGAGACGGACTAATCTCGTCCTATTTAACTCCTCGAGAATACCCATCAAAAGAATATGAATTTAGCAAATAATCTTATGTGGTTAACATGTGAGTATGTTGATCTGAAATGGTGAACATACGGGGAAAGCTCGTCGCCAATACCCTTCAAACCCCAATATGGTATCGTAAAAAGGAATCATCCGTCAGATTTCGGCGCCAAAAATGAGAAGGATATGAGATTAGAACGGTTTACAAATACCGTCGGGGCGGATTACGTATGATCGATCAATCATTAAGCCTAGAAAGTGTGACAAAATAGTGTCAAAGAATATGGCAAGTGGTGGCGTGAAATGTCTCAAAAAGTGCAATTACATGCACTCACTCTATTGGCAATAATAATCACCTAAGTTGTTGTAATACAAGAGCGGAGAGGGAGGGATTCGAACCCCCGGTACCCTAAGGTACGCTGCATTTCGAGTGCAGTGCATTCAACCAGACTCTGCCACCTCTCCAGGTGATGATTCTTTGGAAGAATTACGAATCAATATAAATGTGAAGGGTCTGCCAGCAATGACTTATACCAATTAAACCTCAAAAATACGCCATCCTTCTTCATCTTTTTCCATTTCACTGCACTTAAAATTCTCACCATAGCTACGGCTATGCTTCACATTTTAAATTTATGAAATGAAAAAATATTTTGAAGTTATGACGCACTTTTGAAGTACAATTTGGTATTAAGCTGAAGAGCCGATTATTTTGTTGCTCGGGATTCCTTAAAAAAGCTATCCAGGATGGATTTACACTTTAATTCCAGAATTCCACCCATAACCTCAACCTTGTGGTTAAGATAATTACCAGAACAGAGTTGTACGGCACCTCCACAACCACCATGATCATGATCGTCTGCTCCAAAAACAAGCTTGGGAATCCGCGCATTCAAAATTGCACCTGCGCACATGGGGCAGGGTTCTAAAGTCACATAGATCGTGGCATCTTTTAAGCGCCAGTTAGCCACGTGATTTGCTGCAGCTGTGATAGCAATCATTTCGGCATGGGCAGTCGGATCGTTTAAGGCTTCCCGCTGATTGTAACCACGGCCAATAATTTGATTATTCAAAACGATCACAGCCCCAACTGGAATTTCCTTGCGAGCATAGGCTTTCTCAGCTTCGCGGAAGGCCAGTTCCATCCAATGGCTGTGTGAGTCTGTGTTTAACAATGAATAGCCCTGCATCGGGAAGCATTCCTTGATTGAGTTAACTGGCTAATTCTTTTTCAGGTGAGAGCAATGGCTTTGATCAATCCATTGGAGAGTTCGTGAAGATCCCATGAAAATTTATCAGCCAAATCCTTTTTAATGCGCAATTGAATTGTCACGCCATCAGCATAATCTTGTTTCTTTAATTGAGCTCCATACGTCTCAATCAGTCGGTAAACCAAATTTGCGTGTTCAAAATCGCATTGGCATTCCAGGGTCA
>Ga0307989_1000946_pt1 | contig 16794 bp, 20 predicted proteins | sample EllFjometagen185_FD_203164 | JGI IMG/M metagenome (GOLD analysis project Ga0307989, IMG submission 203164) | Marine microbial communities from Ellis Fjord, Antarctic Ocean - #185 | ecosystem: Environmental > Aquatic > Marine > Unclassified | place: Southern Ocean | collected 2014-10-08
TTGTAATATTCGTATATACTAAACGATTGAGTTAGATGTTTAATTGAACTTGATTTATAACAATCTATTTTATAGGTTGATAACAAATGCTCGATCGCTGGAACTTTGTTCAATAACAATTGTAAATAATGTTTGATCATTATATTTGCAATATCCATCGTGAAACCAATCCAACCATCGTTTTCGATGATAATTCGAGTATCATTGTGTTTATATATATTTTCATGTCGATGTCCATATTGTGTTCCTGATATAAAGATTTTTCGGTTAATATTTATAATTTCGATATCTCCTTCATAAAATGAAGAGGATAAACAAGAAATAATGTCATTCGTACGAATGAAACAATTTTCTGGAATTGTCTTGATAATTTCGTGTAAATTAATTTTAATTCCATTGAAATTAAGGAATATTTTATCATCCATGGTATATGAATTAGGTGAAGGGTTACCATATTCTAATGTAAAATCCGGAGTTATTAAATCGTATTCAATTAATTTATCAATCATGATTTGATGTGGAATTTGATATTTAATTCCGTCGTTTTTATCAATTCCAAACTCCGTCATAAAATGAAGTGTCTTGTCGAAAGGTTTTGTTATATTATATATATTATACAATTGTGTATATGTAAATTTTTGTTCATTTATTGTTATAGTTATACTGACGGGGTTAGACGTGTCAATTTCTGTAGTGTGTATAATATCGTGAATCATTTTAACATTCATTTGCAATCAAAAAGTAAATAAATCAATCAAGAAGTCACTTAATACTATTTAGATAAGAATAATATATAAAATTTATTGAGTTTTGTTTTTTTTTAGATTAGAAATATTGAAATTTTAAAAAGTTGGAGAGAGATGAGGAGACGTATGGAAATGCGAACTGAAGGGAGAAATAGAAATGAGCGAAGAAAAGAATTTTGTTGTATATGTTTGATTTTGAAATGTTTGATTTCAAAATGGTTGATTTTATTCCGACGGATAAAAGTATCAGATTGATTATATTCATAGTACTATTGATATTGACTATTTCAATTGCGTTAGATGTATTATTGATTAAATAAAATGAATGGTTAACGTGTTATATTTTTACACACAGTTGAGTTTAATACAATGGAAATATGTAATGCAGTAAAACGTAACGGGAAAGTATGACGACGAGGAGTATGGTCGGGCTCCGAATTTTTGGATATTTGAATACATTATATCTGAGTTAGAAGGCGAAATATTAATTGGTTCAGAATGGTTTCCGGAATACTATTCGGAAAATCAACGTCCTTCTGATGAAGACCGATTTAAAAGTAAATTAGACATACTGAGAAATAGAACAACTTACCCAACTTCACAATCGTCGACAAATTGAGATAGACTAATTTGTAAAATGATGAGTTGAAGATAATAATTTACTTTGAGTGACAAGTTGAAGTTATAATTTTCGAACTGATAATATCGTTTGTCAAAAAAATCAATTAAGTACTGAGTACAATCATCAACCGCACTGACAATTCGTGCATCGAGAACTTTCTTAATTTGATCGAATGTGAGAACCATGAGGTATCATATGTTCGCTTGGCGTAGTTGTTGGATATGATATGTGAACTGATTAAAACCATTTATTAATGAACTATGTGAAAAAAATTGATTGATCACGCTTACTCAATCAGAAAACCTCAAAACACTACATACTATACTTTTTTATTTTACTGTTTGTTTATGTAACTCAAATCTAACATGTGTTCAAAATGACATCTCATAAAACATTACATATCCGTGATGATATGAAGCAATTTGGAACCATACCTGATGGATTTGCGCAAGGTATACAATACATGGAAAGTATTTCAAACTCGGTCAACATGGTGTTGACCAGATCAAACTGGATGTGTGATATACACACAAAAAAACACGAGATGATTTTGCAGAGTTTGTAGACATCATTGAAAAACTTGAAAAAAAAACAAGATGCAGTACATCAAGGCGTACAAACAGTTCAAGCAGAATTCATTCATAATTGGAACGATCGTTGAAAAGTATGATTTTCATTGGTTCGATGGACTTTTCGAAAGTTATATTGAACAACGTGAACTGTTGTCAGTAATGCGATTGTTTTGTTACATAGTTGATTGGATTAAGAATACAACATATCGATCATTGAATTGATAATATATAATACTGTCGCATCAAACATACTCGTACTACCGCCACTTTGTTTTCGTTTTTTTCTTCTATGTGATCCGCTTCCGTTAAAATCAATACACTTAAAGATTTTGGGAATCCCGTATTTCCCTTTTTCATACAGTGAAATGGTCTCCAAATAATTACATATTGTATTCAGATCGTCGCAGTTAGGAATTTTAGTCAAATTATCGTGATAATTTATATGCATGATACCCTGTTTAATGCACACCATATATGGTGTATGTAATATCGGTTGAGTGTACAGCAAAAATTTACTGGTACAGTGCTCCACTAAATCCATGGTCGATTGTTCATTGTCATTTTTAACAAACATAATCTGATTTTGCCGCAGGGCAATAGGTCTTGTTATATTGTATGTAACAAATGCATTCCGTGTTGTAATACGGTCACCAAACTTAAACTGTGTGATCGAATCTAAAATCTTTTCTGATAATCCAACCGTAGAAAAAGACAGTAGTATCCGAACACCCTTGTTTCTGCGAAATCGGTTCATTATGATATTATTGTATATTGATACGTAGACACTAAAACTAACACCACAAAAATTGATGTATATCACCGTATGTTTCCTTTCGTATAAAATCTCACTAATTTTGGACGTGTAAATCATAATAGCAGATATACTCGGGTCACTGAAAATATCACCATTTATGTTTATGTGTTTATATTTTACGGTTCCATCGAAGGATATTATATTTTTTACTGCTACATTTACTAACTCTGAAAGTTCGACATTCTCAGAATCACCCGTATCAGGAATGTTGAGGCGTGGAGTGATAAATTGTATTTTTGAATCAATTTCAATAATGTTCAACAACAAAAAGTGCCAGATATTGACAGAGTTGATAACATCGAATATTTCAATTGTTACATCACACGTTGTTACATCACGCGTCATTGACTGACACAAATGAATTAATGGTAAAATAATGCGTCCATGTCCGTCCATCAATCGAATAGAGTATTTTTTGGTATTTAAATTTAACACACATTTTTTCACTCGAATGAAGTCATCAGATAAGTCGTTATCATTTGCATCCAATAAAAAGCATGGGTTCTTTGCAAATAAAGTAAGATTATTTGATATCTTGGGGTCGGATGATGCGTAGTACTTGTAAATATATGACATTTCTCGAGAAATGTATGTGCCATTAGAGTCTTGTTTTACGTATGATAATATGTCGATTATCGGGATTCGAGGGAGGTTGCGTTTAATTATATATGTGTACAACTTCCACAATAAGTAACATTGAATTATGGAGGGTTGCATATTAAGTACTACTTTGTCATCTCTTTTTTGCCCGATTTTTGATGACATCCCAGTGAGCAATATACAATTAAACAGTGTGATTGGACTAAACGCGAATTCCCGTTGTGCACTTGAAATTGTTTGTTTATCATCGTTTAACAATTCAAACGTTCGATTTATGATCAAGAAATATATTCCAGACATTGGAATTATGTTTTCGTTTAATGACGTGTTATTGTCATCTATGATGTCGTTGATCAATTTTTCACACTCGATTAGATTGAGATTGTCAATAAATTGTGTTAAACGTATGAATACATCATAACGTAAATCACGTAAATCACGTAAATGTCTGGGGATATCACTGTTCAAAAACATTTTTATGTTTGGAAACAATTTTTCGAGATACTTTATAATCGTATTGGTGCGAAATATACCGCGTGTCATACATTTCTTCATTTTTTCCATGATTTTGGAATAAATACTTATATACATATTTTCATTCAAATAAGGGGGAGCATATTCCATGTTTTCTTGCAATTCTTCTATGTTGGACAAATTTAGATCGTTTTATATAAATATTAAATAAATAAATTTTTGATAACACAAAAAAATGTACATATATATGAAATTCGTGAGGTGTTCACATCAAACAAAGTAAAATATGGGTGAACAAAACGTGAATTGCATCAATCGTTAATTGTCATTTTGAAGAGCAAGTGCCATTAAATAATCGTTATATTCTTGTTCTTTACATTTGTTTATTGTTTTTTTGAGGTTGTTGTTATTGTGAATTGTATTGATTGAAATAAATTAAAAAACGAAATATGTATTCGTTTTCTCACCAATTAAATTATAAATATAATACAAAATATAAAACTGCGTTATGAAAGTAGTATCACAAACTGATAAATTAGAAGCAGGATTGGATGAAGTAGGACGAGGATGCTTATTCGGAAGAGTATACACAGCGATGGTTTCACTTCCATTGGATTTCAATAAACTGGAAAATATAGATTCATTGATTAAAGATTCGAAGAAATTGTCTGATTTACAGTTGAATAAAGCATATGATCTTATTATTAATCATGCATTGGATATTCAAATTGACCATTTAGAAGCACATGATGTGGATCGAATGAACCCTTCCGAAGCAATATTTCTTTCAATGAACAATTGTATTTGTAAATCACCATTGAATTATGGTAAAGTGTTAATCGACGGCAAATACTTTAAATATTACTATACGGATTTAAAGAAAAATGTCGAACATGAGTGTGTAATAAAAGGAGATGCAAGTTACTATTCGATTGCATGTGCATCGATTATTGCAAAAGTTACACGGGATAGATATGTATTAGATTTGTGTGATAAAGAACCTGAATTGCATGAACGTTATGGATTGAAATGTAATATGGGATACTCACATCCCGAAGTACATATTGCTGGAATTAAAAAACATGGAATTACAAAGTATCATCGTAAAACGTATGGCATTTGTAAAAAATATGCTGAGTTGGGACAAGGTTATGAAGAAGAGTGTATATTGTAAATATCCATCCGTTTGTTGTTTAAGTAACAAAAAATGTGTTGATAAGTATTGTATTACACCGTTGCATTTAAAACTCCAACATAATCCAGATTGATCAATCAAAACAAAGTAAATTAGAAATATGTGTTAGTAAGTAAAGTAAGTAATAATGTTGGAAAATAACTAAAAACGACCCCCCCGTAAACGTAACACAAGATGAATTGTCGATTCTTTTTGGATGTTATAATCTCCCAATGTCTTCCCATCGTCCAGTTGCTTACCTGCGAAGATCAAACGTTGTTGATCTGAAGGAATACCCTCTTTGTCTTGAATTTTTGCCTTGATTCCTTCAACCAAATCAGTTGATTCAACTTCCAACGTGATCGTTTTTCCAGTAAGTGTCTTAACGAAAATTTGCATTGTTGTAAATTATGTGATTTGATTATGTTTGAATATCTAGTTATGAAATTATATGAATTGTTTTGTTATGATAAATTGTTTTTGTTATAATAAATGGTTTTTCATTTTTTTTCATTTTCAATTTGGTTTGAAGATTTGGAAATATGTACAGCATATTAATTAAGTATATATAACAATAAGATAAGCAATGCGATAAATGATACGATTATAGACAATATCGATGCTTTAAAACTTACGTCAATCGTATCTTGAATTGTCTTAACACCATTCAAATGTGGGATAACTCGTTTTAAATCACGTATGTGATGTTCTATATCATTCATTTTGGTTAAAATAAAATGTGATTCGTACAACGATTCATGTGTGTTTTGTGTACTTTGAGGTTGAGACGAATGTAAAGATTGTAAATCACTATCATTGATTATTGTGTATTCTATTTCTGAAAGGGGGATTGTATAGTCACATAATTGTGCAGATATGTATTGTTGATTGTCTGTATTGTTCATTTTAGAAGTTTTTTGATTTTTTATATATGATTTAAAAACAAATTGTGCATTTGATTTTTTATATATGATTTAAAAACAAATTGTGCATTTTATTTTTTACACAACAATTATCACAACGATGTTTAAACATTCAAAACATTGTTTGTACGTTAAATATACGTGTTAAATAAAAAATAAAATGCATTAGTACGAATAATAATTTACTTATGTATATATGTTGAACTAAAAATCGCGCAAATCCAGATGGGAAATATAATTAACAAAATAAAAAAACACAACAATTCGACAAATGCGCGAATTTATGATATAACAAATATACAATCAAGCACTGATTCAATTTTAAACGATACATCATTACGTAAGCGTCACAAACCATACAAAGTCAATCCAACAAATCATGCGGATGTCTCTGACTCTGACTGAATGCTACAAACGGGGATAATTTAGTCGCGTACTTTGCGACATTTATGTTTTCTGCATAATTTCTCGACATCTATATAATATTCGACGTTAATGATTATATAACGATAATCATAAACACATCTACCAAATTCGTTACATACACAATATGTTTCTGACATATCTTCTACCATATCTTCTACCGGGTTTGGTAAAAGTGTTGCCAATGACGCAAACATAGAAGGACTATTAAGTTCATCAAGTGAAATATTAACATACTCCTCTGACAACTTCACAATTTCATTCACAATGATTGACTCGTATTCACACTCTTCTCCAGAAGAATTACGTTCAAACATTTCCAAATGTGCAGTAATAACCACTTCCATGTAGAGTTGTTATGATATAAAATTTGTTATAATTTAAGTAAATGGAAAAACATTATTTTCATTTTTTTTGACATGTCCGCATTATCAAAATCAGAAAAAACTCTTATTCCACGTACAAACGAATTTAATATTTGGAAATATCGTGTTTTTTACAATACTCGTTATCAATCACGATTTTTATTCTTCATAAAATTGTTTTTCCAATATTTTTTTATCCAAATTAACCATCTATATATTCTTTCTACAATATGGGTAATTCATATTTTACAATCATTTATTAGTGTATTTGACAACAAATCATCCATTATCGAAGTTATTTTTCCATTATCCTTAAATTCAGATAACATCTTATTTTTGTTTATGTTTGTGTTAATTGTATAATTTTTTTCTTATTTTCTTATTTTCTTAAGGAAGTATAAAAAACAAAATCCATATAAAATTATTTGTGAATTAATTTATAAAAGAAAATGAAACAAATAAAAATATCGGATTTCTATGCTGGAACAGGTGGATTTTCAACGGCATTAGAAACTCTAAACCCAATATTTAAATGTGTTTTTGCAAATGATTTTGTTATTCAATCCAAAAAAATATTTGATCTAAATCACAATGCTAAACTAACAATTAAAGATATGATGGAACTTGAACCTAATCAAATTCCAAAACATAACATTTTATGTGCTGGAATGAGTTGTCAACCATTTAGTATAGCTGGTCAAAAAAAAGGATTTTCCGATCCACGTGCTAATACGTTTTGGAAATTAATCGATATTTGTAAATATCAAAAACCTTCAATAATAGTAATAGAAAACGTTAAAAATCTATTAACTCACGATAATTCAAAAACTTTTGAAATAATTAAAACAAGTATTGAAAAAATAGGATATTATGTTAAATTTCAAGTGATTGATACAATGAAAATAACGTCTATTCCACAACATCGCGAGCGCTTATATATTGTTTGTTTCAAAAATAAAATACATTGTGATAATTTTAATTTCCCAATCCAGTCATCCGATTGGATATTGAACAATATTTCTAATTATTTACAATCTACAGAAGAAGTAAGTGATAAATACTATTATAAACCAGAGTCAAAAATATATCCAATATTAGATAAGTATGTTGTTAAAGATATTTCAACTAATACTGTTTATCAATATAGAAGAACTTATTTACGAGAAAATAAAAATAAATGTGTTCCCACTTTAACACACAATGCTGGAACAGGAGGACACAATGTTCCGATAATAAAAGATGTGAGAGGAATTCGCAAATTAACTCCTCGCGAATGTTTTAATCTTCAAGGATTTCCCAGTTGGTTTGATTTGGGCAATTTATCAGATTCACAACTATACGGTTTGGTTGGAAATGCAATTACTATTCCTGTTGTTCAAAAACTTTTTATTCAAATCATTAAAAGTATTAAAACAAGTCATTAATATGTCCGTCAAAAATTAAATTTGTATGATTTTTTATTTGTTCATATATTGATGAGAAACAAGATCTTAATTTACCTCTTTGATTTTTATCAACTATATCCTTATATGTATCATTTTTATTTAGTTTTATTCCTGACCATATATCAGATGTGTTTGAAAATTTTAATTCATATATTTTGAATTTATAACTTGTAAAATCTAGACAATCTACAAAATATATGTAATCCCAATTTTCGGTTGGTCCAAAAGATGTCGGTCCCTTACTTGAAAATGCTTTTATTTCTATTCGTCTATTACATAATGTTAAATCTCCATTTACTGTATTCCAATTCGGCATTATTTTGTATTTCTTATATATTGCAAATTTTGCAATATTTTCAGAAATATGGGATGGAAAATTATTATGTCTGCAAATTTTACATTTTTTTATTCCATTTTTATTTGACATATCTTTTATTTCTTTATTGACTTTATCCAATAAATTATGATTAATTATATGGATTTTCAACATGTGTAATAAGATTTTTTTTCCAATACAGTCTTTTAATTGTTTATTTTTATTTCTAACCAAAAATCCTCTAATAATTGATTGGATTTTTATTATATTACATATGTCATTTTTTGTGTAAATCGCATGCATTTGGAAACAAATAAATATGTTGATATAAAAACAGAGTTCAACAACTTAAATGATTAATTCAATTCATTTTTTCATTCCAATTCATATTCTCTCCATTTTTTTAAAATGAACGTTGAAAAACTATTATATTTATCTCCATATGTACTCAATGACAAAAACAAAATATTCGTATTTGAAGATGCAGATTGCATGACAAATATTTTATTTAAACGAAAATCACCAACAATAGAACAAAATGATGCTGGAACATGTATTAAAGATACAGATAAAAAATGTAGTGAAAGAATTAGCAAATACGTTGGACACAAAAGACAAAAAAATATGACGATCAAACAATTAAGAATGATGATTGATGGGATAAATGAAGGCGATGGACGTATTATTGTCATGACAAGTAATCATATTGATAAATTTGACAATGCACTTATGCGTCCAGGACGCTTTGATTTGAAAATCAATTTGAATTTTCTGAATGTCCGTAATATCATTGAGTTTATCAATGAATATTTCAACATCGATTTGAAATTCGAAGAATATAGAGAACAATTGACAAATGTTAAAATTACTGGTGCAGACTTAATGAGTCTTTGTGAAAAAAATTTAGATAACTATACTACGATTTTATTGAAAATCGTTTAATTAATACTACACGTCAATTTGTTATATGTATTTTACTCTAATCATTATTATATTACATTTTGTATGTATTTTTGTTGATGGTAATTTGTATTAAATGAAACATACATGTATACTTAAATTATATAAGACACAGTTACTCAATAACACTCGATACTTTGTTTTTGTACAATTGAACGAAATTAACAATGATGATTATAAATTGTATGTATATGTAGATTATGTTATCGGTTATTCAAAACATAAACATACAGCACACAAGGTACACAAATTCAAAAGTCAGAATTGTTCTATAATGAAAATTTTATATATCCCACATACATATGGAGATTACAGTGAATTGAATGCTGATATAACTGTTCAATTGTCAAGTGACAAATTAAATATTGTCCAACTACAACGAATTGAGTGTGAACATTTCATTGAAAAAGCACACAACTGTGAAATAAAAAATATGTACATATCAAAATCACTTGCTTTTGTTCAACCATTAGTTGAACGGATGTATGAAAATATTGATATTATTAAAGACGTGTCTCAAATCGATCGTTCGAATGTGTGTATTTACTTTGGGATATATCAACATATAGACGAATTAAAAGCAATATTAAATCACAAATCAAAATGTATATTATTGTGGGGTGGTTATGATATTAAGTATATAAATGATAATAAACATAATGACTCAATTAAACGATTGATTGAAGAATTAAATGATCAATCGAAATATATCAATGTCTCAATATCATGTGATATCACTCAATCATTACAGCAAATTGGTTTACATGTACATAAACAAACATTGTTAAGTTTTGTTGATTTACGAGTGTTTAAACCAGCAACGAAAGGAAATAAGATATACATATATTCATCAAGTACACGACCCGACGTTTATGGCGAATCCGTATATAACAAAGTAATCGAATGGTGTGATATAAAAAAATATGAATATGTATTAAATACAGATCATGATATTCAATTGGACAATATGTATGAATATTATAAACAGTTTTATATTGCTCTTCGTTTAACGGGACATGATGGTAATGCGAATACTGTTGAAGAGTTAGGATGTATGGGAATATGTTGTGTTCACAATGGAGATATGCCGAATTGTTTGAAATGGAACAGTGTGTCAGATATAAAACAACATATTGAACAACAACGAACATCTATTGGTGAGTGTAATTATCAACTTGGTCAAGAATGTCGAAAGTTATTGGAAAAAACACGACGAAAAGAAACGTGGAACATTTATTATTGTTACAAACTTGAATAAAATAAAAGGAAAATTGATAAATTGCGAAAATCAATTTTGTTGTCAGTCAACATTCGAGTTGAACGATTCAAATCTCATTCATATAACTCTGCCAACTTTTCAACTATAATTTGTCACATTCAACTGTACAATCTTCATCATGAAAACATAAATCGTCTGTCATATCAAGCATTGTTTTCAGATAAAATAAAAAGAATGAGTATAAATAATAAAAAAAATCATTTTCTTTGATTTTTTTATTTGTTTTTGGTTAGTTTCGAACACCATTTTGGAAAACGCGTTTGGTAATTTGGTTCATTTTGGCTAAATCATCCATAGTGATAGTTGGTAAGTTATATTGTAGATACATATCTATTGCTCCATATAAATCTGATAATTCCATTAAACCCATTATTTTATTTTCGGATAGACAACAATCAGTTAGTTCATCAACTTCTTCGAGTATTTTGCCTAATGTTCCGATTGGTTGTTTTGGGATAATCATATCATGATAACCGATAGGTTTTATTTTATTGATTAAATCGGATAAACGAGGTTCGGCACAAGCAGTTCCATATATCCATTTGAAATCATAATCTAAATCCGAGTTTTTATATTCGCGAATTCCATAAGAACCCAATTCAGTTTCGGTGGTTGTTTCTATTATATCGAAAGAGTTTGGTTGTTCATCAGAGTTTGGTTGTTCACCAGTTTTAATTATTTTGACTTGTAAATATTGTTGAAAGAATGTCAATGCGATATTTATCATTTTATGAAGGTTGTCATTGATAATATTTGGATTACATTCTTTTCCGATCATAATCAACTCGGATTTGATGAAATATGTTTTATGAATATCATCTGTTTGTTCATCTCGGAAACAAGGTGTACAAGTGATATAATTTCCATCAGTTATGGTTTTATTTGCCATTAATTGTATAAATGATTGTTCTCCCGAACCTACAAGAGTTTCGTTTTTAATGTAAAAGTTTTGTTTTTCTACTGGTTTAGTGATGTTATTGATAGTTTCACTAATTAACCAAGGAGTATTAATGTATTTAAAACCATTTAATTGGTAAAAGAGAATGGAGTCAGAAATAGTTTTAAAAATATTGGTATCAGTCATTTTAAATTTCTATTTTATAAATATACTTTAACATATTTTATGTTTTTAGAATTTTGTTTTTTTGTGCAATTTTATGTTTTACGGAACTCACTTTATCTTTCACAAATCTAAACTTATGTTGAATTTCATTATCCAACAATAAATATTCGTTTATGTCGTATTGAATATATCGTGTTTCAATTCATATAGATTTATATTTATTTTTACAATAGTGAAATCTGGGTTTATCATAAATTGTGAAAAACAGTGAAATCATTAATCTCACTTCATGTTATTTTCTGATTCAATGTTTATCAATTTAAATCCTTTCTCTAGTTTAAATGTTCCAATCAACATATTAGTTTCATCCATCTTATATAATGATACACTTACTTTTCAAATTTATAAGATAATTTTTTCAAACTATTTAAAGATATATTCGTATATTCATATACATTAATTAATTAACATTAAACATTAAACTTAAAAATGTCTCAACTCCGTGCGGTGGTCCTTGGTGGGACTGGATTCATCGGTACAAATTTAATAACTTACTTAAAAAACAAAGGATATTGGGTTCGTAGTGCTGACATTAAACGCAATGAATATGAAAAAAATGATGCAGATGAATTTATTTTGTGTGATTTACAAGATAAAAAAGCAGTTGAACTAACAATCGACGAAACAATTGATGAAGTATATCAATTAGCCGCGGATATGGGCGGTGCAATGTATATATTCACTAAGGAACATGACGCAGATATTATGCATAACTCATGTATGATCAACTTGAATGTATGTAACGTATGCTCTCAACGTCCTAATATCAAATCCGTATTTTATTCATCCTCTGCGTGTATATATCCAGAATATAATCAATTGGATTCAAATAATCCAAATTGTGAAGAGAGTTCAGCATACCCTGCCCAACCAGACTCAAATTATGGTTTCGAGAAATTGTTTTCTGAGAACATTTATTTAGCATTTCACAAAAATAAAGGATTACCAATTCACATTGCACGATTTCACAACATCTTTGGACCATGGGGTACGTATGATGGTGGCAAAGAAAAAGCTCCTGGTGCAATGATCCGGAAAACTATCGTATGTCCAGAAAATGATGAAATCGAAGTTTTTGGTGATGGACAACAAACTCGTTCGTTTTTATACATCGACGAGTGTTTGAAAGGAATTGATTTGTTAGTTCACAGTGATTTCGTTGGTCCAGTAAATATTGGTTCAGAAGAAATAATATCAATTAATAATTTGTGTCAAATGGCAATCGATATTTCTGGAAAATCAGGAATTACGATAAAAAATACTCCACATTCAGCAACTGGTGTTCGTGGTCGTAATTCACATAACAAATTAATTCAAGAGAGACTTGGATGGGCACCTAGTCAATCGTTACGTGTCGGAATGGAAAAAACATTTGAATGGATTCAGTCGCAAATGGACGCAAAACCAAAATCAAATTTGGACTTTCTGAAATAGAAAACAGTTACAATTTCGAAGTTTGATACATTAACAGACAAACAATTCACAAACTTAAAACAAGTTCTGTATTGACAGAGCATTATTTAGATAAGTTATCAAATTAGCGAATGGAAGTTAGAAATTTAGTACTGTACATATTCCAAAATGAGATGATGGATATATATACAAATCTTCAACATCATTATTGATTTTTAATGGATTATAACCAATGAATGTGAACTCTTTCACTCGTACTTTGGTTTCATTTCCAAAACGTAAATTATACATTATACGATCTTGACGAGACCGATATTTCTCCATATTCGGAGTATTATTTTTTTTATAATCATATGTGTAATTTAGTTCAGATGGCATTCCCATTTCAACCCATGCATCTTTAAATCCAGAGCGATGTAATAACAAATTCGCTTTCTCATCATTGCTCAATATTGAGAAATCACCTGTCAAAATTGTATCGTTTTTTAATTCGTCCAATTCTAATATCGATTCAATTTGTGAATAACGTGTTGGATGACAATTCCATGTTTTTTCTAATTGACAATTTATTATACTCATTTTGTGTTGTCGATCATGCTCAATATCCATTACATTAAATTTACAATATATTGCATTTCGTGATACATGAGCATTACTTTTCAAATCGAACTTATATGCATCCATTATATTAATCGCTCCATTCTTACAAAATATAACATTTCCAACCGAATCATTTGTATTCATAAAATCTTGAACAATTGTGTAATACTCACTAAATATTCTATTAAACAACTTACATATTGGTTTTGATATTTCTTGTAATGCTATTAAATCAACTTGACGTTTGATAATCAACTTTGATATGTGTCGAATCCGTTCTTCTAAATACGAAGAGTTCAAACAATTCAAATTATATGATATGATACTTAATTTCATTTTGATTGAAATATGAGTAGTTAATTTTATAAATTACAAAACTTTTTATTTGTTTAAAACATACGTGAAAAAATTGAATAAATACACACAAATAATTCATCAATTTGAATTGTTATGAATACAATCTTTGAGATTGATCCTGTGGGAATTATTTTCCAAAGATTTCTAATAATTCATTATAATTCCTTATATTGATTCGTATAAAATCAATTCTGTTCATCATCAAACGAAATCTTTTTCAATAATATTACACGATCTTACAATTATGTTCTCATTTGAATTAAATCAAACTTTTTTCAAATTACGTTCTTCTATAGCATTCTCAGTCACCAAGTTGAATTTTCTCAACCACCGATATACTAAAATTGCCCCAAATAAATAAATATATATAACTGTGGATATTATAAAAACAATAGAAATATTAGAACAATTATATTCAAATACAAGTTCCGGATTATCAACACGTATCCAAAATCTATTTTTTTCAGATGTTGAACCGATCGCATATTGATTTGGGTTATCTGAAACCGTGTCTTTGATAAATTGACGACGAGTAAAGATATTATTTCCTTCAAATGTATTCATACCAACATACATATGATATGTATATGATTTACTTTCATATGTATACTTCAATACAATATATAACTTATGAATATAATATGTTTCTTCATAGTCATTGACAAATTGTTCAGTATTGACATATTGAGTAATAACTGTCGAATTATGAATTTCGATACATCTATGAGTATAACCAATATAAATATATATTAGAACAGTTAAATAAACGAATGAAATTCCTGAAAATAATTGAAAATAACCATTAAAAATTGGAGTATCATTCCGTTGTTTTTTAATCATTTAGTATTAAAGAAATTAAAGAATGTGAATAAATAGGTGCAAGTTTTTTATGGTTATATGTATTTTTGTTGATTATTTGTTAAAAAATCGGTTTTTCTTTTTTATCGAACAACATGAAAACAAAAGTATTTTAAAGTACATTTGTCGATCAGTTTTTCCACCACATTTTATTTATACTTATTATATATTCACATAAATTACATTTAATATGCAACAAGTACAATACATAATTAACAATGTTGTCGAACTATTGACAATGAAATCACGTCGTATTCAACTTGGAGGAGACATAACACGATCAGTCATTAACATAGATCTTGACGCATTCAATAAAATAATCGATGATGTAGCGACGTTTAAACGCACATGGACAGAGTCATTCAAATTATTCCATCCAAATCCAACACGTGACAAACTGTCACATGACGACAAGGTTAAATCATACGAAAATTACATTACACTCAAACATGCGATTTCTACATTATTGAAGACCTCGACAATTGATACTGACGTACCTTTATTTGGAAAAGATATAATTGAACGGATGGAAACAATTGAAAGTAATCATGGAATGGTGTTCTTTGATCCAACTGGTATACGCCAAATGACATTATATGAACATACACTCGACACATTATTTGGAATCGTTTCTGGTACTGGTTTATCATTAATCGATGACGATTACTATAACAAACTTATGATTATTACAGTTATATATCATGATAGTGGCAAATTAGAGTGTGACTATGACCATGATAGTATATCATGTGATATTATAAAAAGTGAAACATCATTAACTGATGATGAAAAGGATTTTATTACGGATGTGTTAATCGATAAAAATAAAATGTTCGATAGATACAAACAAATAGACGAGATGAAGGATGATGTTGTCCAAACACTCGATAAATATGACACTAAATATGAAATAACAAAGAACACTGCATTCCGTATTGTGTTTTCATTATTTCTTGCAGATAGTACGACGTTATTCAGTGTATATACACGATTTGGAAATAAACCTATATTTGATGAATATCACACATCAATAAACACATTGACAATCGACGACGATTTGGTGAATATACTCAAACGGTTCAACTATCGTGGTTAATTCATAACTGACTCACATATAAATAGAAAAAATCTTTTTCAATCATTCAATATAGTATCATATAGTATCATAAATGAATAAGTATTTTTATTTAGTATTGTTAGGGATATTGGAAATAATATCATTAAGTATCACACGAGCAATCTCGATCGGAACATTACATCAAAAATGGTTGTACCTTTCGATTGGGTGTTCATCATTACTTCCAGTTGTATTCTTATTACTATTATTAGATAGTACAGTTACATTACCTTCTGCCAATTTGCTATGGGATTTATCAAGTGGAATTATAATCATATTCATTGGATTATACTTCTTCAAAGAGACAATAACAAATAAACAAACAATAGGAATACTACTTGCTTTACTAGCACTTATTTTAATTAATTAATTAATGTTTTAATTTAATGTTTTATTAAATGTTTCATTTGTTCAAGTACTCTGACTATTGATGTTCGAATGTCAGAAATGTTTATTCGATACAATTGTTGTATTTTGTCGGTTGATAATTCAACATTGCATCGTTTACCAATAGTAATTTCATGTAATTCAGATGTTGTAATTTTTTCGAATGTGTAACTATCATCTACAATTTGTTTGTATAATTCCAAAATCTCAATAGGACTAATGATAC
>Ga0307989_1000947_pt1 | contig 16792 bp, 35 predicted proteins | sample EllFjometagen185_FD_203164 | JGI IMG/M metagenome (GOLD analysis project Ga0307989, IMG submission 203164) | Marine microbial communities from Ellis Fjord, Antarctic Ocean - #185 | ecosystem: Environmental > Aquatic > Marine > Unclassified | place: Southern Ocean | collected 2014-10-08
TGTCACAAATAAAATCATTCATTGTAATGTTCCTCTTACAATATCTATAAATGAAAAAGTATCTATTAAATGTGAAGCAATAATGAAAAAAGAACATCAAAAAGATTATGATAAAAATATTCGTAACGTTGTTGCTGGTGTACTTAATAGAAAAAGTATCATTAAAGAAGAATTAAACAAAATTGATATTATTGCTTTTGAAGACCTTGATTATGTTATGATTAATTCAAAAAGTATTCAGTATGATAAAATTGAAGCTATGTTTGATGAAAATAAAACAGAGTTTGGATATGAAATCGATGGTTTAGTTTTAGAACTTGAAGATCATATTCATGAAGAAACAAACCCACTTATTCCTGCTAATATTATTGCTTTGAAGTTTAATAAAGAAGGTGTTAATGCTGAGATTGGTGATATTGAATGGAGTTTAGGTAAACATTCTAAACTAACTCCAGTTATTATTCTCAAAGAAGGAGTTGATATAGATGGAACAACTGTTAGACGAGTATCAGCATCTAATTGGTCTTTATTGCTTGAAGCAGGATTAGGTATTGGAGCTAAGATACAAGTTATTAAATCTGGAGATATTATTCCATTTATTTCAAAAGTAGTTCAGAAATCTGATGATCACATTTACCCTAATTGTCCTGTATGCGGTCATTCAGCAGAGTTAAATGAATCAGAAGTTCAAATGATATGTGATAATCCTTCTTGTAAAGGTAAAGCATTAGTTAAACTTCAACATGTATTCAGTGTATTTGATTTAGATTATATTTCTGATTCTACTATTGAAACTCTTTATAATTATGGGTTAGATGATTTAAGTGATTTATTTGAATTAACTGTTTCTGATTTTGATAATATTCAAGGGTTTGGTGATTCGAAATCAAATAATTTTGTATCAAAACTAAAAACTGTAATACTTAATGAAGCTCAAGTTCTAAAATGTGCTATGGTGCAAGGTATTTCAGAATCTAATGGACAGAAATTTATAGATCATTATGGAAGTATAATTAAATTTATTAAATCGAGAGGACAAGATCATACTGTTATTGATGGAATTGGTTATAAAATGACTGATATAATTAATATGAATATGGATGAGTTTATTTCGATGTTCAATGTATTAAAAAAATATATTACTATAACATCAAATGAAATAAAAATTATAGATGAAGAAAAACCTAATATAGTGTTTACAGGTAAATGTAAATATAATAACATTCATTATAATAGGACAGAATTAACAGATATTCTTGAAGATAAAAACTTCAATGTTCAGACAGGGATAAATAAGGATACAAATATATTGTTGGTAGCAGATATTAATTCATCATCCAGTAAAACCATAAAAGCGCATAAGTTGGGAATTAAGATTATTAGCTATGATGATTTCTTTGTAGAACATAGTATTTAAGGGGAGGGTGGACAAATAATGATTGTGAATAAATTATTAGGATTAGAAAATACATTGGATTATCAAAAAAAAAAGGAATTCATCCTGAAATATGGAAGGATAGACATACGGGGAGATCGACTCGTATGGCGTTAGAATATATTTCCATAGCGATGCATCAAGAGAATACTTGGATTAGAATTAAAGATCATAATCCAGGGCATAATTTTGAAATGATATTACTTAACACAATAATGGAAATTGTAAACAAATTGGAATTTCGATGTTTTGAATTTAAGTCCACCCCTGCTTCTATTAAATTCAAAATTTTTGAAGAATATGAAAAGAAAACTGTTTGGGTAAAAAAGGAGTAAATAACAGATGAGACAGATGAGACAGAATAAGGAAGAGTTGACAAAATATCTTATTATAATTATCATGTATATGTTTATGTTCTCAGCGTGTATATTTCAAGCACCGGATCATTTTACACCATCGGAGAAAGTACAATTCACAACTATGAAAGGATTGCATACTGCTTATGATTTAAGAGTTCTTGGACTTAATTCAGCTAAGAAGTTTTGGGATGTTGGATTAATGGATGTAGAGACGTCCGAGAAGATTATTAAACTTGGTGATGAATTTCAAAAAGCTATTAATGATACATCTTTAGCACTTGAAACATATCGTAAAAATGAAGGAATGAATTCAGCAGATTTAGATAATAAGATAGAATTGTATCAGGCATTGTATGTGCAATTTAGTAATATGATCTTTCCTTACATCACAAAGGCGGTGGAATAAATGGACTCATCAGTAAAAGTTAAATTAGCATCAGCTGCACTTGAAGTATTCTTATTTGATGGTCTCCCAGCATTAGCTAATTTCGTTAGTAGACTAAATGATAAAGATCAAGTAACTTTGGAAGATATCAAGTCTGTTAGGTCAGAATTAAATTCTAGAAGTTATTTCAAACCAAGGGAGTAATAAATGAAGACATTTAAAGATAAATTACAGGAACAAAGTTATAAAAATAATCTTGGATTTTCGGAAATGATGATGTTCTACCAGGAAGCATCTGAAAAACAAATCAAAGAAATGGAAAGGGTAGCAAAAGCAGAAGATTGGGAAGGATTTAAGAAATTGATTCATAAAGTTCTCGGTGTCAAATTACAGTAATAGGAGATATTGTGAGGTGATAAAAATGATAAAAAAGATCTTACCAACATTTTTGTATAAACCATTGAAACACTGTCGCCATGAATTCAAAATCTCATTAAAATCTTATATTGGTACGTCTCTTATCTGTCTTAAATGTGGTATTCTTAGATTGATTAAAAAACAAAATATCAAGAAATAATTTCACTGAAAATAGCCTCATAGCAACGTTTTAATCAATAACTGGTACATTACTATTACTTTGAAATTAAAACACGTCTAAGAGCACTTTCCGTGGTTTCCCATTTCTAACTAATTGATATCATAGAACTATTTTCTGTAGAAAACCACTTTTAGGAAATAAAAACACAACCAGTACCTGTGATTTACAATAAAATGCTGATGTTGACAAATACATGTTGACATCGGCATTTTCTTTTGTTATAATAAAAGAATAGGAGGAATAAAATATGCATAGATCATTAATGATAACAATTGGTAGAGTTACAGATGGTGAAAAATTCATGAAAGAAATTAACATGGCATATCTCAGAAGAGGTTTACACTGGATTGCTATCGAGGGGAAGGAAGAATTCGAAAAGTATAATGTTGAACATCCTTTCTGGTTCTGTGTCTACACTAAAAATGAATTCAATCCTGTTAAAATTATGAAAAAAATATGGAAGAAGAATGATAAAGCTATTATTTATATCAAAACAGGAGATGGTCCAAAAGATAAATTCTTCCTTAACGATAAAGGTAAAATAGATTATACAAAATTAAAAGTTACGGATTTCGAACCTATTGATAGAATGTTTTATCAAGATAAAGTACAGGGTTGTGAGGTTCATGGTAAACATATAGGAGCTGGGGATATAAAAGATAAAAAATAATGTAAATGACGTCAGAAAGATGTTGACATTAATATCAAAGTATGTTATTATACGACATAATAAAGAAAGTATTTTACAACTTAGGAGAATTTAAGATGGAAATAGTAAAAATAAACACAGAAGGTCCTTTTTCAACTACAGAATGTCCCAAAGGAATGAAAAAATGGACATTGAGAGGAATTGAATCTCCAATCATGGCAAAAGGTTATAATTGTAGAGTTTGTAAATTTCATGTATTTCTCCCATTAGCTGGAAAGAAATCTTTTGGATGTACTTTTATTTAAGGAGATTAATTTATGAATGATAAAGGTTATACTGAAAATTTAATTGTTAAATGCTATGAAGACACAAGATTAGAACTTAAAAAACTTCTTGAAGACAAAGCAAATTATGGATCTGTTGACCATCATGAACTTTCAAACCGAGTTTCAACTTTAGCCGATCTTATTTACAATAGTGAATGTGACAAAAGAGATGAATATATTGACCGTAGATGTGAATAATTTCTTATAAATGATATAGAAAGGAAATTTTAATATGTTAGTACATTTCACAGAAGATGGGAAAGAGCAATTTTGTTCTTTCAATAAACGTAAAACAAAACCAGAACTTAGTGAAGATAGAACAAAAGTAAATTGTCCAAAATGTATAAAGAAATTAAAAGAGATTGTACATTATGATCTCAATGAGGATAGAGGATATATTCTTTGTTCTACAAAAATACCTAAACTCTCTATTCGGAAAACCACACAAAAAAATAAAGTCACGTGTCCTAAATGTAAACTGAAATTTAATTCACCAGTAATGTTTACACACTTTGAAAAAAATGGAACTCCTATTTGTTCTAATGCAAAAAATATTGATTTAAGATTTGTGTTTGCAAAGGATAAAGAAGATATCACTTGTTTGAAGTGTAAAAAGAAATTATCAACAGAAGCAAATGGTTTAGAATTTTATCTTAATAAAAAACATGGATATTGTGTTAAAATAAATAGGTTTACTCATTTGAGATTAGGTGAAAATTTATATGATAAACTTGATATTCTGGTTGTATTGTCAAAAGATAAAATATCATCAACCAGTTGTAAATTTGCTTCAGTACCAATTCTCTCCCAATTTATTAGCATTAAACTTATTAATTACCTAAGAACTATTTTCCAAGAAATGAAGGATAGAAATAATAGAGATTTCCTTTATGTGCAAGATGTCTATGATTTTTTGAATTAAAGAAAGAAAGATGTTAGAAAGATGTTGACATTACTTCTAAAGTATGTTATTATACGACATAATAAGAAAGTAACTTACAACTTAGGAGATTAAAGATGAATGATTTTAGATTTAAGTACATAGGAATTGAAGACACAATCCATACTGGAGTTTTAACTGATATTAGTTTAGAAAAAGAGGCGGAGTCGGCACCACATTGGAAACACATTTATCCTAATATGTATTTTGATGATTATTCAAAAAAAGGACTGTGGGAAGAGGTCAAGAAATATTGTAAAGGTTTTATTGTTGAAGTGAATGGAAAATCAATACAGTGTTAAAACAAAAATCAGTTGATGCTGGACTGAGTGTTACTCAAAATAAAACAGAGGAATTTTAAGATGAAGACAATAATTTTAGCAGAGATAATTAAATTAAAGAAAGATGGAACTCCTCTTAAAAACCAACCTATTCATCCTGCAGTAAAATTTGAAAAACTATTGAAAATTCAAAATATACCATTTACAAAATCTCTTAAGAAATATAAAGATACTGATTTAATGATAAATGAAACAAGTGGATTTTATAATCAAAAGATTGAAGATCATCTCTTCAATTGTACTACAGAACCAGAGACTTTTGTTTTTGAATTTAATTATTAGAATATTAAATCCAACAAAATCTATTGACATTACTTCTAAAGTATGTTATTATACGACATAATAAGAAAGTAACTTACTACAAATTAGGAGATTTTAATATGATGACAAAAGAAATGAAATTAGGAAGAGTTCACTTAAATGAATTAAGGAAATTGTTTGTGAATAATGAGATCAACAAATCATGTTATTTATCTGCTATTAAATGTAGAGAACGTCATTTAATGCGTGAAGTAAGAAGAAATAGGAATATTTAATATGAAATTAATTTTAGTACGAGGAATTCCTGGATCTGGTAAAAGCACTGTAGCAAACGAATTAGCAAATATCAACACTATTGTTTGTGAAGCAGATCAGTTTTTTATGATCGATGGAGAATACAAGTTTATAGCTTCTCAATTAAGAGATGCACATAAATGGTGTCAAGCTAAAGCAGCATTTCATCTCAAACGAGGATATGATGTTATAGTTGCTAATACAAGTTTATCTCATAGAGATTTGAATTGTTATAATAATATTTCAGATCAATATGATGCTACATTTAATATCATTAATTGTAATGGTAAATTCAAAAGTATTCATGAAGTTCCAGATGAAGTAATGGAAAGAATGACGGAAAAATATAAAGCAATTACTGATAAAGAGTGGAATGAAATTAGAAAAGAATATAATGAGTTCAATGAGTTCAACAAAGAAATCAAGGAGATTGTATGAAGAAGGCATTTATTATTAATGGTTCAGGACACGCAGGGAAAGATTCTTTTGTAGGATTTATTCAGGATGAGATAGATAATGTCATCAATATTTCATCTGTTACTGAAATAAAGGAAATTGCGAGAGATCATTTTGGTTGGGAAGGACAGAAGACTAATGAGTGGAGGAGAGTTCTTTCTGATATTAAACAGATTCAAAGTGCTTCTTGTGATGGTCCGTTAAAGTATATGATGGCTGAATGGGAAGAAGGACATGACAATGATGTATTTTTCTTCCATGTTCGTGAACCAAAAGAAATTAAAGAAATGGTTGCTCTTCTTGGTGCTAAAACTGTTTTAATAACAAGAGCGACAGAAGGTGATCATCAGATTATTTTTGGTAATGAAGCAGATGATGGAGTTCTTGATTATAGATATGATATTATGATTGTTAATGATACACTTGCTAGATTAAAAGAATCTGCATTATTGTTTATCGAGGAATTTATTAAAGATGTTTAAGACGACGAACTCTGTTTCAGATGTTTATATGATATGTAACGCATATGAGTCTGGTGTCAGTCATGGGTTTTTAGACGACCAATTGATTAATCCATTTATTCCTTTTTCAATTGAACATGAGGCTTATGGTTATGGTGTTGCTGAAGGTTTAGAACAAAAGTTCGAATTAGAATCAACAGAGGGGATAATATTATGAAACCCACGATCGACATCAACAAAGAGAAAGAATTCATTGACATGATGACTCAGTATCAAATGGCACATTTATATAGGTTTGCCCCTTCAGGTCATATGTATTTTTCAAATGATAATCCTGAATTATTTGAATATTTTAATATTAGATTCAAAGCGCTTGGTGGGATGACAACTGAAATATCAAAACAAATAGGATGGTGATATGAGGTATCAACTAATTAGAGATAAGAAAATCCTCGAGTTAAATGAATCATTAATCGAAGTTTGTGATAATGACGATGAGATCATTAATTTTTCATTAAAAGAACTAATGAATCTATTAGTGGAATTGAAAGATTCAGATTATAAAGATCCTGACATATATGTTGATATTTATGCAGTAATTAAAAATATCCATGAAACAAGATCTATTCCACTCGAAGATATTGAAAATTTATATCACGAGAAATTACAAGAGTTTGGAACATTTTCACGATATCTATTAAAAATTAATTAAACCGAATAACAAGGAGAGTTAAACATGAATAGACAAATCACACATTACAGAGAAGATGAAGGCTCTTATATGCCATTAGTTGTTCGATATTATCTTAATAATGTAATAATTTTAGAAAATATCAATGCAATTTATTCTCAAGATGAAACTGATTTAATTGTTATTGATGGATCAGAATATGAAGCTGTGAAGGTATTACATTATGTTGAATATAATACAGTAGAAATTTATTTGGAGGATGAATAATCTATAAAGTAATCGTTTCTCTAATCAGATAAATACTTTGTTATTTATTTAAAAACATAAAGGAGAAACAAAATGACAACACAATCGAGTAATATAGAAGGTCTAAAAGGTATTGCAGGAGAACTAACTGAAGTAATCAAATCAAATAGTGTAGCATATCAAGCATGTGGTGTTCAATATAGTACTTCAAGATCACCTCTTGTATTTGGTATTAAAAAAGGAGATTCTGATGTTTCATTTCAAATCATAAGTAAGACACCAGAAGGTGGTGTCTTAGTTAAATCTTCATCAGATAAGAGTGCTGATACATTTTCAGAAGAAATGATTGATGATGTATTTTCAATCTTCGGTAAAGATGCAATTAATATTCTAAAATCTATTGCCGGTAATAATTTATCAGATAATTTAGATAAAGTTATTATTGATCATATGATGTCTATTTCTACTAAGAAAGATGCAGTTACATATGATTTCAGTACTGGAGTTCATAAAGATCTAATCTCAGAATTAGTTCTAAAAATCAATCAAGAAAGATTAAGTATGGCGAAAACTCTTAAACGAGGTTTACCGAAAATACTTATTGTTTCTCCCGCCGTAGCAGCTCTGCTAATTACCAATAAAATGATTGCTGGAAATGATTCAGATTATATTGCTGGTTCTCGTGATAATATTAAATTTGTCGGCAAGATGGGTGATATGTTAGTTTATATGATGGATCAAGCAGACTTAACAATAGCAACAGAGTTTGTTATGATTGCACATAAATCAGATATTCCCGGTGATGCAAGTATGATGATTATTCCTATACATGAACCTAAAGCAAATATTAAACGAGATAAAGAATCTGGTTTGTTTACTCTACATTATACACAGAAATATGCTTATTCAAGAAACCCTCTTGATACTGGAACTACTATTAATGATTCAGATTTTATATATTCCTTTGTGCCAACTCTAACTGGATTTACTGTCTGATATGGATATAACTGATTCTGATTAAACTCCTCAAATGATAAATAAACATGAGAGGAGTTTAATTTTATAGAAGAGGTTTATTTTGCGTTCATTTCGAGAACTCCATGAGAGTTTAAACAAAGGAGATCAAGTCTACTCGTTTTCTCTTGAAAAAGCTAAAGAAGAGTCATTAGGTGATCCTAAGAAGTTCACTCAATATGCTGCTTGCTTCACTGGGAATACCAAACCTAGAATAAAATCATGTTCTATATTCCAAAAAATATTAGAGAACTTGATGTCAGACAATGTCAAATAATGAACAATAACTACGAGGAACTATTTTATGGGATTTATAGATAAATTGAAACGTTTTATAGCTTTAATTGTAGCAGTAATTTGTATCGTAGTCACAACGATAGTCTTTCTATTATGCATTCCATTTATTCTAATAGCTTCGATTTATAGTTATGGGAAGATGAGAATCGAGGAGATAAAAATATAATTTAATATAAGGAGGAAATTATGTCTGTTGAATTGTTTTTAGGAATTATGATCATTGCTTCTGTTATTGTATATCTGTTAAATATCTTTCCTCATATCAGAAGAACTGATATCTTTTATAACACTATTGATGAAATGATTACAAATTACTTCAAAGTTTATCCTAATGAAGATAATTTTTATTTCATAGATCTTGTTAAACCTGAGAGAGTTACTATGTGGCAAGTTTGGGTGACTGATTATAATCATTTTATTTTAGATTTTATGAAATTAGAAGAATTATTCAAAGTAAATAAGAAGTTCTTAGAAGATGAACAGAAGGAAGAGGATAAAGTTTCATGTCCTTGGTGTGGTAACAATTGTCTAGATAAATTCATTTTCAAAGAATATACTAATGAACCAGGATTAGGAACTATATTATGTGCTGATTGTTATTCATCATTTCCTCCAGGTAAATTAAAAGATGGAGAATTTATTTTTGAACATAATGAGAAATTAGAAGAATATAATTCATAGACTCATAATACTTGACTTTAATATCAATCCATGTTATTATATGACATAATAAAGGGAAACAAAATGAAGACATATAAAGAAATATTAACAGAAGGTGTAATAGATAAAATTAAAAAGAATAAAGCCTTAAAAATAAAAAACGCATAAATGATGAATTAAGACTTTTATTGAATAATAAAATATTTAATAAATATCCGTTAATGTCAATTATGGATATATTAAGAAAATATAAACTTTCTTTTGATGAATCTGTATTTGTTCCAGGTAAGGGTCCTCACTCAACTCCCAATCCTAAACATAATGATGATTTTTTACTATCAAACAGTATGAAATTGAATATAAAGTCTCATCAATTCGAAGAAAGAAAATGGAAATTAGAGGCAAAAATAAAATGAAGAAGTTTAGCATCTTACATGAAGCAATTAAATCATCTAAGAGAATTGGTATTGAGCACTTAAATAAACTTAAACCATTAGATTTCATTAAATTGGTTAAAATGTTCAATGATGAAATGGGCGGTAAAATATCAGATAAGAATGCTTCTGTTTCTTTAAAGGTAGATGGATTCGCTTGCTTTTTTGGTTTAACTGAAGATAACAGATTTTGGTTATCTTCAGCAAACTCAGGTCCTCAGTTTAAACCTAAAGCATTCACGTCATATACAATAGGGAGAAAGGGGGTTGCGGATAAGATTAGTATTGCTTATGATGAATTATTTGAATCCCTCAAGCAGAACAAAAAATTACAAAAAATCCTCAAAGATAATAATACTTTGTCTGGTATTAATGTACAAGCTGAATGTCTATATAATCCCATTGGAAATAAAAGCAATGGTAAGATTAAGTTCGTGGCAATTACTTATGATCTCTCAAAATTAGGTGATACAGCTACATTTGTTTTAATAAAAGTACAAGATGGTGATGGAAATGTTCTTCCTAATTCAGATAAGATTATAAATAGTATTAAGAAACTATCTACTAAAGAATATTTATTTACTGATCCAAATACATCTATTAACTCGGTTGATTTGAATGTAGAGATACAGGATGTTCTTAAGTTTGTAGATAAATTCCCAGACTTAGAAAAGAAAGTCTTAAGTCGTAAACATGCTGATAGAGAAGTTAAAAATCTGATTAAAGATACATTAATTGCTTATCAGGAAAAGATGTCTGTTAAATTATTAAAGGCTGTTGGTTCAAATAAATTTGGGGATGAAATCGAAGGGGTTGTTTTTTCATTATTAAATGGAAAATCTTTCAAAGTAATAACCAAAACATTCAAACAAGCAAACAAGTTTCGTCCTAAGGATTAACAAGGAAATATGAAACCACTAAAGACATATAAAGAATTTCTCACTGAAGCTTCATTAACTCAAGCTCAGTTATACAAATATGATTGGAGAATAAACCTCTTTATTAATAAATTAAATAAGTCTGATCCATTTGAACTCAACAATGGTAAAACAGTTGTGTTCAAAAATGATGATGAAATGAAAGAGGTCATCTTATTACTTAAAGGTAAAAAGCCATTAAGAGGTATTGTATTAACAACCAAAACAGGACAAACTCATAAGTTTAGTGATCTAAAAAAGAATGGAGAGTTTGGTGGAATTGGTTCGACGACATCAAAAGAAGATCAGCAATTAGAATCATTGATCAAACAAATTAATGATGCTAAAGTAAAGACAGCTCATGGATTTATTAATATTGAAGTAGATGGTAAAGTTTATGAAATAGCTGGAGCAGAAACAACTCCAGGAACACCTAAATCAGATTTTCATTTATTAGATAAAGATGGAAATGAAGTTATTTGGATTTCGCATAAAGATGGTAAATCTGCTAAAGACTTCCAGCAATGGGGAGGGATGACTGAAAAGAAAATTAAAAACCATTCTGAAGTTGTATCATTTGCTAAAGATGTTAATATTAAATTCCCTGATGGTATTCCAAGAAAGACTACTGTAGCAAGAAAGATCAAAGATAAAGTTCTACAGAATAAAAGTGTTTATGGTGTTGATTTCGATGGAAAGACTGGTAGACAAAATACATCGATATTATTACAAGGCCCAGTTGGATTAAAAAAGTCTGGCGATACTTATACACTAACTGCAAATAATGTTCATTATAAAGGTGATTTAATGACTGGTGATTTTGAACCTGTTATGATGGCAATTTATAAAGGTGATAGATCTAACTTCGGAGTTAAAGGTGCTAGATTCGCCATTCAACCAAAATCAAGTAGAAAAGTCCATGAGTGGATTTAAGTAATTAAGTAAGGAGAATAATATGAGCGATAGTTTAATGAAATTTTCAAAGTTTTTTGAAATTCTTTTGTGCGGCGGTAACGTTAGAGTTGGGGATATTCAAGCTACTCCTATAACAAATAAAACAAATAGAAGGAAATTCGTAAAAGAATTAATTGATAATTTACTTATTTTGAATAAAACATTCCAAAAGGAATATGGTTTCAAAATATGGGAGAAAGAATCATATCTTAAATCAGGTAAGGTATTTTCTGGTTCATCTGAGCATTTTATTAATTTAGAGATATCTGATGAAGATTATTTCTCAAAGAAGAAGTCAACTGGGGATATAGATATTCAAGTTTCTGAGCAAATAGAGAAACAATTACATGAATTCTTTAAGACTAATAAGACATTTGGAAGTATGACTTATATTGGTCAATCACAATCAGCAGTCGGACAGATTTCAGCTTTGTTTGATTTTAAGGAATGGGGTCTCACGCCTCAGTGCGATTTCGAATTTATCGACATAGGTGAAGATGGAATGCCAACTCCTTTCAGTCATTGGAGTAGAAGTTCAGCTTGGAAAGATATCGAACAAGGGATAAAGGGGGTGATGCATAAGTTTGTCTTGGCTAACTTAGATCATGCATTCACAGCTGACTTGTTAATTCAGAAAGGTAAAAAGAAAATAGTTAAAAAAGAAACGGTTCATATGTTTGCGTTTTCAGTGAAGAATGGCTTGAGACCGAAATATCGATTGGTAGATGGTTCTTCTGATACATGGGAGGCGATCCCAGCCAAGGAGGGGGTATATACAAAAGATATACCAGAGATATTCAAAATATTATTTAAGAAAAAGGCTACAGTTAAAGATCTTGATAATTTTAATTCATTCATTGGTATTATTGGAATGGTTGATAAATATTTTGACAAGAAACAACAGAAGAAAGTTGTTGATGCCTTTGTTGAGTTTACTGTTGGCAAGAAAGCTCAGAAACTCTACCGAGGTGATCCTGTTAGTGATTGGGATATGAAAAAAGCAGCATTTGATTATATGGACAGAAAATTAGGAACAAATATATTGAAACAGTATTCAAATGAAATTGATGATTATTATAATAACTATTGATTTTGTGATGTGATAAAGAAAGTAACACAACTAATTACAAGGAATAAAATGAAAACATACAAAGAAATTTTTAATCATACCCTAACTGAGCAATCAGAAAAAGTGATAACTGCTAAATTATATATTGATGATTCAAACCATGAAATGTTATATACCAAAACAGATGGAAAGGGGAGATATCCATTATCCAGAGATGGAAGTGTTCATTTGTCAGATGATAAACCAGGAGTTGCTAAATTATCAATTGATGGAAAACCACATTATAAAGGTGAATATCATGATGTGATGGAAATTGATGGAAAATTAGGTGTTTGGGATTATAACTTAAAATTAATTTATAAACTCAAAAATAAATCTGAATTAAAAGGGTTTGAAATGGAATGGAAATCTGAAAACTGGGAAGGTGATTTTAGTGAAGACGTATAAAAATATTCTACAAGTTGAAGAAATATCAGAATCAACTAAAAAAATTCAAAATGATCTTGAAACATTATTGTTTAACGAAATAGATAAAATGTTTCCTGTTATTGAAAAGAAGAGTTTTGTGATTGCTAAAAAATATGGTTATAAAAGAGGAACAATTCCTCTTAATGGACTTTTAGCGCATCTTAAAAAAGAAGCAAGAAGTTATTTACCAGCATTTAATAACTCATTCAAAGAAATAAAGAAATAAGTATTGACATTAATTCTAAAGTATGTTATTATATGACATAATAAAGAAAGTAAATGACACAACTAAAGGATAATATGATAACATTCAAAGAAATTCTATCAGAGGGTTACACTGTATATTCAAAGAAGTCATCAGTTTCTAATTCAAAAGAGATATCACAGGAATTATATAACTTAGTTCAAAACAGTAAACAAGTTGAACAAACCCTTGGTAGAGTTTTTAAGAATAAAATGAAACCTGATATGTTCACAGTTGAATTATGGTCTGGTGGATTTGGTTTGGATGTGTATGCTAAACCACCTACAAAGAAACCAGGGATGAAACCTGGAAGAAAAGCTACTAAATCTTACGAATATATTTCCATTAAATATTCAGATTGGTTTAATGGGGATACAGCAAGAATAAATTTCAGAACAGCAAAAGACTTAAATACTTATTTAGATAATCTAAGAGGAATGAAATGAAAAATTATAGAGAAATATTAGAAAAGAAAGAAGAATTGAAAGTTGGTGATAAAATTAAATACAAGAAAAACAGTAAAGGTCAGATAAAATCAGGAGTTGTTTCTTCAACTGTAAATAAAAATGGTTATGTGTTGATCAATAATGGAGCAACTGCTGTTGATGTATATGATATTCTAGAAAAGAAAGAAGAAAAAGGTGGAATTTATACAATTAGAGTGACTGGTAATTTTTACGGTGGGAAATATTATGAAACTGGAATAGATAGTTTTTTTGTATTAGCATCAAGTTCTGAAGAAGCATTAAAACTTGCTCAGAATAATGTTGATACTATAACTGATATGTTTAAAGGTAAGAAATATAATGGAAAACCTGCAATTGCTAAAAAAGATACAATAAAAATAAAAGTTTCTGGGGAAGCACCAAAATTGTCTGGTATGAAAAAAGCCAAAAAAGTTCTTACAAAAAATAATAAATTTGAGGCAGTATAAATGAAGACTTATAAAGAAATACTAACTGAAGGTATTTTTGATAGATTTAAGAAGAATAATAAACCAAAAGTAAATATTAAGATTGGTGATTATGTTAATACTATTACCAAACAATGGAAAAAACGAGTTGGAAAGGTCATAAAAATAGCTGGTGACGTTATTTATGTTGAAATGAATATGGAAGGTAATGTTGATGTATTGAAGCATAAAGAAATTGAAAGCATTTATACTGGTAAATATAAATTTGGTCAAGTTGTTAAGGAAAGGGGGTCTGGTTTAGTTGCTGTCGGAAGGGTTTATTCAATTTGGGATAAGGAAATTGAAGTTTACTGGAATACCGGAACATATAAAATGATTGATCCAAAAAGAATCAAAATAGGATAAATGAAACCACCTACAAAGAAACCACTAAAGACTTTCAGAATATTTAGAGAAGACTTAATTGAGATGTCAGTAGCACAAGCATTTACATTTGCTGATGATCTTCACAAAGGTCAATTTAGAAAGGGATCCGGTGCTCCTTATATTACTCATCCTCTATCTGCATATAAAATTCTGAAGAAACTTGGTATTAAAGATAGAGAAATTCTTGTTTCAACTATTCTTCATGATACAATAGAAGACACAACAGCTACATATAATTCAATAAAAACTAAATTCAGTAGTGCAGTTGCAGATTTAGTAAAAGAAGTAACTTCTATGGACAAACTTTTGAAGAAGATGGGCAAACCAAATTATTTAGCTGATAAAATGATTAAGATGTCTGATAACGCTTTAATTATTAAATTAGCAGATCGTTTTCATAATTTAACAGATCTTAAGAAATCTTCAGAAAGTTTCATTCAAAAGACCATAAACCAAACATATTTTATCATAACAAGATTGCGAACAGATCGAAAATTAAATAGTCATCATAAGAAATTACTCAGAATGATTGATAAGGAAATAGGAAAATATGACACAGCACAAGATAAAGTTTAATGAATTGCTTGAAGCGATATCACTTGATGATGTTAACAAGAATCCTGGAACTGAAGAAGTATCTGTAATGTTAGGTCGTTTTCAACCTTGCACAGCTGCTCATATTTCTATCATAGATGATGCTTATAAAAAATACGGAAATACTGTTGTTGTTGCGGTTGTTAAATCAAGTAATGATAAATCACCATTTCCATTTAAGCTTATTTCAGAAATACTTCAAAAGTCTACCAAATCTAAAATTAAAGTAATAGAACTTAAGACTGGTTTTATTGGTGATTTTATTTCACCTTTAAGAGATGAAGGAATGGAACCTACAATATTACTTGCTGGGACAGATCGTGTGAAAAGTTACAATGGACAGATCAAACGATACAAAGATACTTTCAATCTTACTTTAGAAGTAAAGGAAACTAAACGGACAGATGATGATATTTCTGCATCAAAAGTAAGACAAAGTCTCGTAGATGATGATTTAGAAACATTCAAATCGATGACTGCTAAAGGTACTTGGAAATATTTCGATAAATTAAAGAAGTATATGAAATAAGATAAATAAGGTTAGAAAGATGTTGATAATAGTTCTAAAGTATGTTATTATACGACATAATAAGAAAACAACTAATTACAAATAAGGAATAAAAATGATGAAAAGTTACAGAGAATTATTAGAGGGAAAGACTTGGGATTCAGATAAATTACAAAAATTAATTTCATCTGATTTAGATTCAATAAAAGATGAAAAAGATCTTTATGTTGTAATGAAGAAATTAGTTTCAGAAATAAAAAAATCTTTTCCATCTGGTAAAATAACAGAGAAAGATTTAAAACATATATTAAACCAGCCTACTATGAAAGAAATAATGAAAAAAGAAAAAGTAGCTTTTGATCAAATTCTCTTTTGGATTGATTTTTGGGAATAGAATTAAATAACTCTTGACATTAGTTCTAAAGTATGTTATTATACGACATAATAAAGAAAGGAACTAAACAAATTAAGGAGATTTAAGATGATTAAAGAAGTTTACTTATATTATGATTCAGATAATGTTGAATTACTTTATTGTGGATTTAATGGAAATGGAGATTTTTGTTTGAATAATGACGGAAGTGTTCATTTGTCAGACAATAAAGATGATTATATAACAACAACTTTTGGTATACCTTCTTGTAAAGAACAAGAATATGATATTATGGAAATTGATGATAAATTAGGTTTATTTGATTCTAACTTAAACCTCATTAAAGAATTTAATGATATAACTGATGTTATAAATAATATAGAAGGAATAACAACTGATTACACTCTAATAAATTGGGATTAATAATCCAATAAAATCAATTACTTATAGACTCAAAACAAGCTCTTAGACGTGTTTTA
>Ga0307989_1000948_pt1 | contig 16777 bp, 17 predicted proteins | sample EllFjometagen185_FD_203164 | JGI IMG/M metagenome (GOLD analysis project Ga0307989, IMG submission 203164) | Marine microbial communities from Ellis Fjord, Antarctic Ocean - #185 | ecosystem: Environmental > Aquatic > Marine > Unclassified | place: Southern Ocean | collected 2014-10-08
CCCAAATAGGTGATTTCGGAGCTCAATGGCTGGCCTGCATGTACCCCTGTCAACTGCTTCACGTATAACCTCACGGCTATCCGCACATGACTCGGGGGCATAATGGTTAGCTACTTCTTTTATGTAGGGCTCTTTCATCCCCAACTCTATGCCGGTTTATCCCGGCACTTTCACTACGTCCTCGTCTTTATCTGGGTTTAGAATAAAATATTGACATAAAAAGTATGCTATAATATTGTGTATATACAAACACAAAAGGGGGTCACAATGGGAACTGTAAGGTTGAATATAAGTTTACCTGAAAACCTTTTTCAGGAGCTTAATAAAGAAGTCAAATCAAGACAAAGAAGTCGATTTATTTCTAATGCTGTTAGAAAATCATTAAAAAATATAAAATCACAAAAGTTAGCAGAGGAGTATAGAGAAGCGGCCAAGGACATTCGGAAAATAAATCAAGAACTTGAGGGGGTGCTTTCAGATGGACTTGATTAAAAGAGGTGATATTTTTCTTGTTAATTTTGATCCAACACTTGGTGCAGAGGCGAAAAAAACACGTCCCGCTGTAATTATCTCCAACAATATTAATAATATCAATTCACCTATTGTTTCAATCTCTCCAATAACCTCAAATGTAAAGCGAGTTTACTCCTTTGAAGTTCTTATATCGAGAAACACAGGCGGATTGAGCAAAAAATCGAAGGTTATGGTTAACCAGACAAGAGCAGTTGATAAGATCCGGTTGATAAAAAACCTGGGAACGTTACCTGATTCAGTAATAAAAGAAATCAATGAAGCTCTATTACTTCATTACGAGCTGAGCTGAACTTGAAAGGAGCAGCGGGGAAGGCAATGGGGGGAGCAGCGGGACGTAGTTTGAAAAATAGATTTCCCAGGAGCTTTGCATCATATAGAGGAAACGCTCGCCAAACATGAACAAGATAAGGTGGTATTGACTACGAAACTGTCAATAAAAGGGTTAATGCAGGTATTGGAAATTTATTTTGAAATTGCCCCTGGAGGGATGTTGGTCCGGAGTAAAAAGACAAAGGCTGCAGAGACGCATTTATTTTTTTAGGAAAACAGTACCTGGGTAAATCGTTGACCGACATTGGAGAATTCATCGGCATTAAGAAATCAGCGGCTAGTATTGCTTTTCAAAGAGGAAATGACATCTGTATGACACTTGATTTAGGAAATTTGTTGAATAGCGAAAAGATGAATTCAGATTAAGCCTTACAAATCAAACTTTCAAACTACGTCCCCGTCCTCTTCGCCATACCCGCGATTGTGTAATCCTTGCTGATATTGAATTCCCGCCTTGATGGGATATCCCCAACACTAAAATCAAAACTTTTCATCAGTTTCCCACTTCTGCTGATTTGATAGATGATCTTTTTACCTTCTTTTTCTGCAGTATATAATCGTTCATTTACTAAATCATATGCGAATGAACTCAGCTTATGATTGCCGTTTCCATTAAATATGGAAACCCTGCCTGTCTCTATCCATTCATTATCATTCTCTTTCAAGTAGTAAATCGTTCCAACTTCTGAGATTATAGCTACTTCGTTATTACCAATATAGGCAATACCTTCCAAGTCTCCATCTGTTTCTAAATCCTTTTTGTATAGCGTTTTATCCAGCGTAGTATTTGCAACGATGAAAGAAGCGATTTTTTCGGTAAAGAGTCCATGTGGTTGATCAGTTGATATAAAGAAACGATCATTGTCAAAATCCCAACTGATGCCTGCCGCAAGCACGTTTTCAAACAGAGGAATTTGATCTAATATGGGAATAATTTCAGATTGTATAGGTCCGTTCGATCAAAATCTTTCTGGTTATAGATTTGGTCCTTTATCAACTCTTTATTTTTATCAACCTGACCCTTTTGTGGCCGCCATCCCTGAAGATCAATATCGATATCAACCCGCACGACTTTATAAGGTGCCAGAAAACCATCTTCAATCCCTTCTTTCAGGGAATACATGTAGGTGGGCTCTCCAAAGTAATCGATATTGGAAACGTCAGCGGTTTCTTTCGGGGTAGCTGTCATCCCAATCTGTGTCGCACTATTGAAGTATTCCAAAATTTCTCTCCAGGCGCTATCTTCGGCAGCACTTCCACGGTGACATTCGTCGATGACAATCAAATCGAAGAAATCAGGATCAACCTGTTTATAGGCTTTCTGAAATTCTTCAGGACCTGTAATAGCCTGATAAAGTGCCAAATGGATTTCATAGGCAGGATCAACAGAACGACCTTTGACTTTGGCCATGGCTTGCCCGAAGGGTTGAAAGTCTTCGAGTATTGTCTGATCCACCAATATGTTACGGTCTGCTAAAAAGAGGATTCTTTTTTTCAGGCGTGATTTCCAGAGTCGCCAGATAATTTGAAAAGCAGTGTATGTTTTTCCAGTACCAGTCGCCATAACCAAGAGTATACGATTCTGACTTTTTGAAATAGCTTCGATAGTTTTACTGATTGCCTGGATCTGGTAGTAACGAGGCGCTTTCCCACTTCCATCATCGTGGTAGTCCTGGGTGATAATCGGTAACTGGGCAGCTGTGTAACCTTTATAGATGCAGAACTTTTCCCATAGTTGGGCAGGAGTTGGGAAATCTTCCAGTTTTATTTCTGTTTCGAGTGCCTGAAGATTGGTTTTGTCATGAAAAATAAAACCGTCACCATTGGAGGCAAATACAAATGGAACCTCCAGTAAGCTGGCATAATCAAGCCCTTGTTGCATCCCTTTACCGATTTCATGTTTATTAGCTTTCGCCTCAATGACGGCCAGAGGCATATTCGGTTTATGATATAGAACGATGTCAGCCGATTTTACTTTTTTCCGGATACCAATTTGACCACGTACAATCACTTTACCATCACGAAGTTTTACTTCCTGCCGGATCTGAGTCATCGTATCCCAACCAGCATCAGTGACAGCAGGTAAAATGTACTTGCTGATGATGTCCGCTTCTGTAAGTTGTTTTTTATCCATGTCTTTTCAGAAATTTTCCGATGTGGTTTGCTATTTCAATCAACTACTTCCGGTAACTTACTCTTAAAATACAACAAAAACAAGGTAATCACTATCGCTCGGTCACTTTTATTGGAAAGACCAGCGACCGAAGCCACTGGCTAATAGGACTACGATTCTTCTATTCCTTTTTCTGAATCGTCTTCCTTAATCTCCTTCTTCCGCAACTCAGCAGTATCACGAATCAGTCCTGCAACAGCAATGACTTTATCAACCACATCAATGACGAATATAATCTTGTTCATCCTTACCTCAATCTTTATTATTGGAATAGCTTTCTGCATGCGAATCAGTGACTGATTCGTACTGTCAGTTATTTCAGAACATTTTGATTTCTTCCTAATCACATTCAATTTTACCTAGATTTTTTACCCATATACATGCATATTTACCTTTAAATATATCCTGTATTATTTTATATGGAGCAATCAGATGGAAATAAAGAGAACAATTCTAAAAGATATCAACGAGTGGTTGGGCAATGAGAAAATATTGATATTAAAAGGGGCAAGACAGGTTGGTAGGACAACAATATTAAAATTTTTACAAGATACCTTGACTAGTCAGGGAAAAGCTACGAAATATAATTCAGTCATCTTTTTACCCATAGGATACTTTTGAAAGATCAAGGCTGCCGGTTAAACAACGGACGACGTTTTGATAAAATTCAAAGTCGTCCGGCGAAGCGATACTATTCATAATGGGTTGATGTTAATAAATGGCGGATTATGCACACTTTATAATCATAATACTCATTACACTCGATCTCTAACTGCAATTAATTATCAGGACGATATTTTAGTTGTACCCCGGTTAGAAATCTACGTAAGATTTGATCTTTACATTCACGGTATTGTCGATGATTTGGTTTCCGGAAAAGCGCACTGAGTTCGTGTTTACTGATGTTAAATTCGGCTAAGACCAGAATTTTTAAAATATCATCCGATTTCAAGTTTAACGCTATTTTTAATTTGATAAAAATGATGTTGTTGGTTAATCGCTTCTCTAGCTTAGGCTCTGCTCCTTCTTTTTTACCTCGCTTTTCGACGATCAATCCATTGAGGAACATCGCGAGTTCAGGGTCATTGCATTCTTGAAAAGCGGGGTCATCATCTTTTTTTAACCAGTCACAGATCTGTTCACGTGTCACCTGATGATCTGATAGTCCGAATATTTCGATTATTTTGGAATCACTATAATCAAAGATAAAGCGAATACGCCGCAATATATCATTATTTGTCATGGGAAAGTCCTTTATTCAGAAATTATTAAGTCCATTGATTTACCTTAAAATTTTATCACGCTCCTTTTTCAGTTCATTCAACTCTTCTTCAATCTGTATTGCCAGCACTGCTAAAACGACCTGCTTTTCTTCTTCGGAGAGAGGTTCTCCCTGATAAAATTCTTTAAACACCTTTTCGGCCCCCAGATCTGCTGAAGTTTTTCGTCCACGAGGTTTCGCCCAATAATACCAGTTCCTTTTTTCTTCTGCCTGAATTTTACTTTCAGCGCCATCAATCACCATGTGAAAAGCAGCATTAATTTTATCGGGGTTAGCAAGTGCCAGGGTTTTTTCCAGATCTCCATCTCTTAAACTGGCTTCCAGTTTATTAGGGATCGACCGTCCGGATCTGATGACTTCGGCAAGGTGTTTATGCCCAATTCCCAGCGCTTTCATTGATAAATTCATGGTTTAACTCCCATTAAACTTGAGTTGACTAAATTTCCGCATTGAATGCATAAAACCAAGTAAAATGATTGGAATCCATTCAAAAATTGTAAGGTATAGTTAATTGTTATACCACAGGAGCTCTTTGTCACCTAAATTACCTTTCGTGGCGTTTATTTTGTTAATCTACTGATTTATTACTGAAATATAGATAAAAAAAGGCGAGGGTGGGGGAATATCAATAATACAATCACAAAGTCGTCCGGCGAAGCGAGACTCGCAGCTTCGAACAGAATGATTTTTAAGCAAGACTCTCCTTGATCGAAATGGAGAAACCTTTCGCTCTTTTTATCAGAGTTTTTTGAAAAACATGAACTGTTTTATAGTAAAACACTAATACGGTTAAAACACTTAAATAGATTGACTACCGTTGCAAAACAAATTAAAAGGTAATCTTTGAGTTTGTCTTTTACATTTAATCATTACAGATCTTTCAACCTCTTTATTAATAACACTCAATATCAAGAAAGATATTTAAGGGAGCTGATATGGAAGAATATAAACTTTTTATCAACGGTGAATATGTTGATGCCAAAAGCGGTGAAACATTTGAAAGCATTGATCCCGGAACCGGTTTACCGTTTGCCACAATCGCCAAAGCCGGCGTTGAAGATGCGGAAGCTGCCATTCATGCAGCTCGGGACGCCTTTGACAGTGGCATCTGGAGCGATATGGATCCCAAGGAACGCTCCAGACTGGTAATGAATTTTGCTGATAATATCACCCAGCAGGGATTGCGACTGTCCATTGCAGAATCTACAGATTCAGGACAGGTGATGGGATTAGCCAAATTCATGCCGATGATGGGGGGTAATTTTGTAAGAAACATGGCTCATTATGCGATGAATGACTTCCCCTGGACAGAGGAAATCCTGGTTTCGGGAAATGCATTCGGGCCTGGACGTGACTATATACGCCGTGAACCCATCGGCGTCTGTGTGGGAATCATACCGTGGAATTTCCCCATCATGATGGCCTGCTGGAAAATCGCGTCGGCCATCTCTATGGGAAATACAATTGTATTAAAACCAGCGAGCCCGACACCTGTTACCGCGCTGATTCTAGGTGAATGCGTAAAGGCCGCTGGAATCCCAGCTGGTGTGGTTAACATCATCGCTGGAGCAGGAAGCGAGTTAGGGAATGTCCTCTGCACTCATCCATTAGTAGATAAGGTTGCATTTACCGGCAGTACCGGTATTGGAACACAAATTATGAAAATGGCGGCGGATACGGTAAAGAAAGTATCCCTTGAACTGGGGGGAAAATCAGCCAACATCATTCTGGATGATGCGGATATGGAATTGGCTGTTGAGGGATCAGTGTATGGGACTTTTTATCATCAGGGTCAGGTTTGTGAATCAGGAACACGGGTACTGGTCTCTGACAAGATATATGATGAGTTCATTGAAAAGATGAAGGCCCGAACGGAAGAGCTGCGCATTGGCTATCAACTAGAACCCAGTAGTCATCAGGGTCCAATCGCCAATGCTGCCCAATTTGCCACCGTAGAACAGTATGTCAAGCTGGGTCAGGAAGAAGGCGCCCGCATCCTCACCGGGGGAAAGCCAGCTGAAGTTGCTGGACTTGAAGGCGGATACTACTATGAACCCACTATTTTCGTGGATGTGGATAACAGCATGCGTATTGCCCAAGAGGAAATTTTTGGACCCGTGGTCTGCGTTATAAAATTTAGCAGCGATGAAGAAGCCGCAGCGATTGCCAATGATTCAAAATATGGACTGGGAGGCGGTATTTTTTCCCAAAATACCCAACGAGCGGAAAACCTGGCAGCAAAAATACGAACCGGAACCATGTGGATTAACAATTACCATTCATTTGGAGATTACTGTCCTTTTGGTGGGTACAAAGAGTCTGGGATTGGTCGGGAACTCGGACATCAAGGACTATCAGAATATACGGAAATAAAGCGGGTACACATATCCAGCCATCCAGATATCAATGCGAATATCGCCATGCAGATTATTTCCGATAAGAACACCATCGATATGATTAACTACAATTGTCCGACGAATATTATTGGTGGGCATGGTTGTCTGGCGGCAATTGCCAAAGAACTCGTCAATTTTGGCTGCCAACGGGCAATGATTATGACAGATGCGGGTGTTAAAGCCGCCGGTCTGGCCGATCTGGCCAAAAATGCGTTGGCTGGCTTTTATGTAGGGACGTTTGACAATATCGCTCAGGATACCGACCTGGATACTGTGGATGAGGCAACTGCTTATGCCAGAGAGCTGAAAGCGGACTGCATTGTCAGTGTGGGAGGCGGAAGCGTTATCGATACCGCCAAGGCGGTCTGTGTTACGTTGACCAATGGCGGCTCTGCCAACGACCATCTCGCTGTAAATCGCTTGACCGGCCCCCAGACCCCCCATATTGTGATACCAACCACCTCTGGAACCGGTAGCGAAGTCACCAATGTTGCGGTCATCAAGAGCAAGATTGCCGGCCGCAAGGTATACATTGTCGACCGCTGGATAACGCCCAATACGGCTATCCTTGATGCCCGTTTTACAATGGGACTGCCTGAATCACTGACAGTCTCAACCGCGATGGACGCAATGACTCACTCCGTGGAAGCGCTGACCAGCATTATGGCCAACCCTATCTGTGATGGTCAGGCGCTGCATGCCATTCGGCTGATTGCTGAAAACCTACCTTTGGTCGTAGCCAATGGCCAGGACGAAACCGCGCGTCAAAATCTGCAGATTGCGGCCACTATGGCCGGGTGGGCATTTGGTGTCGCCCAGGTCGGACTGGCACATGCCATGGCGCACACCCTGGGAATTATCCATAATGTACCCCATGGTGTTGCCTGTGGTTTGCTTTTACCCGGTGTGATGCGCTATAATGTGGATCATGCGACGAAAAAACTCGCGCTGGCAGCCCAGGCGCTAGGAGTTAATACAACAGGTATGAGTGAACGGGATGCCGCCCTGGCGGCTGCGGATGCAGTGGAAAATCTGATGAAGTCTGTCAAACATCCACTGAGATTAAGTGATGTAAATGTTCCAAAGGAAGGACTTGATGTTGCGGCGTTTCATGCCATTGCCGACATGGCAGCGCTTTTTAACGCACGTCCGGTGAATGATCCAATGGAAATTTTTGAACTATACAACCAGCTCTATTAACCCTACTTTAAAGCCATTCTCTATTTTCAGTGACTGGCTTTAATTTCCGCGTAAATTGATGAAAAGAGAAAACGCCTCATTTGTTATCCTTGAAATAAAAGCAGCTGCTGAGTTGAAACGTTTCCTGGCAGAGAGGGAGATTCAGCAGCTGATTCGCATTGAGTTGCAATTTTCCGGTTGCTGTGATCCCGCTTTGGGATTAAGAGCCGACCAGATGCTGGAAACTGATCTGATTCAGGAGTTGGACGGACTGCAGTTTGCGATTGACAGAAAAACCTTTGCTTTGGTTGGAAATGTCAGGATTGGCTATAAAAAGAGCAGTGAAAACGCAGGTTTTACTCTAACCTCCGACCAGCCGGTTAGCGAATGGGAGGGATTTGGTGTCTGCCAGGTGCGTCTCTAACGAAATAACTTTTATTCTCAAGCTTAGACCCTCCCACTAGCAATTCAATGTCATTAACATCGATGAGTAGTCTGAAGGGCAGTTGATAACCTCACTGTCCTCTCGTTCCAAAATATCATTACCCGTAAAACCTTGAACCATTGAAATCCCTTTTTCAATATGGCTGATAAACTCGTCGGCAGGTAGCATCTCCCCATATGTTCGGGTGTAAGAGTAAATGCAAACTCCAATTTCCTCCATCGTCCTGGCTATATCCAGCGATCTATTCAGTAACTCCAAGGTTTTTTTGGCAACAGCAACTGTGCGCACCGGAAACATGTCCCACCAGGAAACAGCTCCACAGAAAATACTGGTGGGACGGTAAGCCTGAAGAGAAACTGAATCATCATAAGACGTAAAACTACGTTGATTCATCTCCACTGCAAATTCAATCTGCCTCTTCCTTGGGAACGAATCCCTCATAAAACCCAACTGCCACTGAACCTCTCCGGTTTTCTGTTTGATAATTTCAATCGGCGCATCGAGGGGAATTTCTGGATTATGGAAAATTGCCTCATCGTTTTTAAGTATCGCCAGCAAAATTTTAGCACTCAATTGGAGATAGATAGACCTAACGCCGGACGGGGAAAAAACCATACCCATGCCGAAGAGTTCCTCCGCCTGATTCAGATCGCTGTATATCCGTCCGATCGTTCTTTGCCGGTCTCCCTTGTGCTGAAACCTGATCTGACCGTTTCGAAAAGCCTTCAAAGTCAACATCGCCCGAGCTAGATATATCACAGCATATTCGCAATAGAAATCTTCCATCTGAAAGTCACAGTGTTCCTTGATATACTGTGACTCCAGCAATGCCTGCCGGAGTAGATTTTCAGCTATACTGAGAGTCGGTGCTTCAATCGCAAGGATACGATATATGACCATGCGCAACGTCCGAGCATTGAGATGTCTGGGGTAGATACTCGATATAATGCGTAGAATTTCCAGGGCTTCCCAGAAGCGTCGTCGATAAAAAAGTGTTTTGGCAAGTTCAATCCCGAGCAGGGAATCATGAGGATATTTAAAAAAAGTCGTGACGGCATTGGGTTCATACATTCCAGATTTTACGTTCTCTTCCCCTTTTGAGTGCCAGACCAAATTGATCAACCGCTCTTCAGCATCGGCGTTATTGGACAAGACATCATCGGTCAAAAGTTCCTGAACAAAATCGAAATAGATCGTACTCCAGAGCCCTACAATCCACCAGATAGACAGCGTTTCTCCATTGAACAGCGTGATTTCACTGGGCTGTTCACACAATATCACCCGAATATCATTGATGAGCAGGCATTGATGTGTGTAATCGGTCAGGCGGATAACCGGATCACTCGGTAATTTGGCACTAAGTATGGGGAGTAGATAATTGTCCAAATGCCCGAATTTACCTGCCGCAATACCAATTGATAAAAAACGGTTTTTGGTAAAATATTGGGATAAGGACCATTTAATCGCTATTTGATGAGCCAGCGAAATGGCAGACCGGAGACATTGCCGGTAGGCTGATGGGTTACTGTCTGATGTCTCTTTCGGGAAATCAACAAGTAGGGTGGTTGTATCATGTGATTTCACTTTACCCCAACGATTATATGAATATTCGCTGATGGATTTTTCAATGTATTGCTTAACCTCTCTTTTCAACCACGCCATAATATCATGACTGACAATGTCTCCTCGTCCCGTCAGTATAAAGCCTATTCTGACACCATCCCGATAATTGAGAGTTTGTTTGTTTTCTCCGCATAGCCTTACCAGAATGTCATAGTTCCAGTTGACTTCCAAATCTGAGCGCTCATGCCCAATCCAAAAGGAGAGGGTTCTTAAAACATTCTGCTTGTGAAGGGTATCGGCAGGCTCTTTCTTAAGTCGAGTCAACATCGAATTGGTCACTTTCGGTAATCCTATCTTACAATCATCAATTAACAGATTGATGCGACAGGTCAAAGCTCTAACAGACAGGTCAAAATTGATCAGGCCCTTTTTTTTCTCCAACAGGTCTTCAAAACAGATATGCTTTTCTACAACGGGCTCTTCAACGATCATTGAATATTGACGAATAAAACGGCAAAGCGCCTGTTGATCTGCTTTGTCAATCACTTTATGTCTGAACGCAAAATCTAAAATTGATTTCAAAATAGACAGGTTATCGCTTTCCTGACAGAACTCTTTGAATGCCTCTTCTGATGGAAAAACGGAGATGATTGATGATTTTGCCTGGTCTTGTTTTGTCATAATGATGTTTCTACCCGTTTATTCACTCTCATTTAAGGTACTTCAGCATATATGGAACAATTTCAACGACGAAATAAGTTCCCTTGAAGCGTGGTAAAACATTTTATCAGATTTAGATATTTTTATTAAAACATTGAATCCGTCGAAATAGTAGAAAATCGGGCAATGAAAGTCAAGTACTGGTTTTCTTTACATTTATATTTTTAGCCAATTTTTCTCATGGGTAATATCATCAAAAACAGGTTTCGTCCCTCGATTAAGTTCGTCAATAATCTTAAATTGTTATGAATGGGACTCTTAACCCAATCGTTTTAGTTTTCCGGTTATACAAGTGCGACCCTCAGCTCCGCAATACAGGTCAAAGCTATCTGAGTTTTTGATCATTGTATCGCAATTCAGTGGACGGATTTATGCGCTGCTTGAAATACCATTCCTTTGGCACAGCGCCTATGGAATCGCTACAATCGGAAGAAAACAAGAAGCGAAAGGCAGGATTGACCAGAGTAATGGTACCAACTATCTCCGGTATTTTGCATGAGGAGACAAATTCAATATCCCCTCTATCGTTTCGCTAGTACTGGTGTCGTCGGTATCATTCTTGGCTTATTCAATGTCTGAGGAACCGTTGTCTTTGCCGTAACTCCAACCTGAACGCCTTGTTTCAGTTTAAATTTCCTCATCATATTCTGCAGTGACTCTGCTTGCTGTTTTAACTCTTCAGAAGCCGAAGCTGTTTCTTCAGCAACGACGGCAAATCCTTTTCCATATTTCCCGGCACAAGCAGCTTCAACTGCTGCATTCAATGCCAGTAAATTGGTTTGAAAGGCGATTTCATCAATGACCTTAATTACTTTGGATACATCGTTACTGGTTTCATTGATCTGCTGCATGGATATCAACTAATCAGTTATCAGGCGATTCTATTAAAACCCAAACCAGCTTGACAAATTTTCTGCCGGTTCTCTTGTACTTTCAACTTTATTTGCAGGAAAATCCCAATCCGGATAACCAATGGAAATGCAATTAAATATCTTTTTGGTATCAGGAATTTTAACATGCTTTCGGATAACCTGAGGATACATCACACCCTGACCATGAATACAGGTTCCCAGACCCTCTTTAACAGCAGCCAAACAGATGGTTTGTGCGATGATGCCTAAATCAAAATAGGCCAGAGCCGCTGGGTCCATTACGGTATCATATGCCAGAACAATGGCAGCGGGTGCATCAAAATAACGAAATCCCCTTTGCATCCATTCAAACCGTTTCTCCTGATCATCTCTGCCAATATCCATTAATTGAAACAACTGAACGGCTAAATCCACTTGCCGTTTTTTATAGGCATCCTGATGCTTTTCGGTAAATTGTACTTCAGTCACAGGAAGTGTTCCTGCGGTTAATAATTCAATGTTTTCCTGGCCAATTTTTTTCAGAATATCGCCACCGATTACAAAAAACTCCCATGGTTGTGTATTCATAGCTGATGGTGCCTGAACAGAGATATCCAAAATCTTTTGTATGGTCTCTTTTGGGACAGGATCAGACTTATATCCTCGAATACTTTTCCTGGTTTTTATCGCTTCATAAAGTTCCATGTGATTTTCCTTTTAAATGATTGAAGTTGAACATTAAGAAAACTCATCCGTAAGGTTTTCTTTGATTAAAAAGTACATGCAATGCAGCCAATCACCTTTTTCAGTATAAGTTGAGTGCTTGACGTGAGTGTTTGTATGAGGTGCTTTAAATCCCATATTTAACCATAGTGAAAATATGGTAAATATTCCAATAATAGACGTTATTGTCTCTATTAGGCAGAAAACTTTTAGATAGTGCCTGAACGAAAAGCCCCTGTTTTCAATAACAATCTCGTTTTTAAAATAACATTCAGTATGAAAGTCAAGAAGCCGTCAGTTGTCAGCTATCAGCATTCAGTAAAAACAAACATATTTTCAGCTCATTAAAACTGAAAGCTGATGCCTGATTACTGAAAGCTTGAATCTTCACTATGAATATAAATCAACTAAATTAAAAATAACTGAATTTTTCAGGGTTTTCGTTCAGGCACTAGATAATAAATTGGTCGTATAATTTTGTCAAATATAAGTGAGCTGTTTTGCGATTTTGACAACCCGGCACTTGATTTTGTTAAAATTGCACAAGGAATGGGCGTCCATGCGGTTCTGGCAACAACGGCAGACGAGTTTAATCAGCAGTTCAAGTCTGCTTTAGCGCATCAAGGTCCTAATCTGATTGAGGTATTACGGGTCTAAGACAGGCTAGTTGTGGACCTTAATTGTTTAAACCCGCCATATCTCTGCTGCTGCCCTCGCCCAATCACCACCAGAGACATGGCTTTTGCTCACAATAATTTAGATATGGTGAATAATTACCATTTTTGTTATGAACTTGAGAGTGTAAGGTTCTCATCATCATTCCGACTTGGTCCCTGAGCGTAGTCGAAGGGTGATCCAGGATTCAGCAGTGTAACATGATGAAATTACTAGATTCCAGGGTACCCTTCGACTACGCTCAGGGACCGAGCCAGGAATGACATTTACTTTGACTTACATAGTCTATAAATACAGAATAATAGACAAGAACTTTCGACTGTCAAGTTATGAATATTATGGATAGATTGAGGGAGATATAAAGATTTTTCTGTTGTGCTATATTCCGATTTTCTTATGAAATTTGTGCTTATATGGCCAGTTATAGCCAAACACAAGATAAGCGGTGGTGGTCAGAAATACCGTCCAGTAAAGAAATGGTGGATTTCCAGGCTGAAACCCTTTCCAAATGGATAGAATCATCAGCGATAAAGTGAAGACTTTTACCAGTTTAGGAATGACGGGTAAAATCACTCTGCCAAAATGAATATATGAAAACCGGGAAATCATCAGCAGTGAGATGAATATGATGCCAGCTGCCTTATAGTAATCATGAATTGGCAGCAGTGCAATGGAACCGGCCAGTAAAGCACCTGCCGTAGAGGGTAGTCCCACAAAAACTTTAATTCCATTCTCAATTTTAATTTTATGCTTGTTCCTAATTATTCGCTGCAAACGATATACAGCACTGAAAAAATATATAATTCCCAGAGCGACGCCCATTGGTTCCCAACTGAATCCTGCCCATATAATAAGAGCGATGGCACCTCCCAGATTTATGCCATCGGCCAGGTCATCCAGCAATTTTACTAGTCGGGTACTGCCCCGTTGAGCAGGGGTCTGTCCGTTGAACAAATCCAGAAACTGCCCCAGAAATACCAGAGCAAAAGCCATTCCGATATTGTTGGTGAATATGACCAGCAGAATTGCGGCAATTCCACAAATACAGTTTAAGAGGTTGAGGATATTCGCATACCATATATTGGGGATGATTTTACGAAACACGCTGCAGAAGGAGAGGAAAACGGCCGCCGACAGTGTGACCAGACTGATATCCCAGATTTCTCCCGGGTAGTAGATTTGCTGCATTATAATCAGAACCAGTGATATAACAGCCATAAATGTTTTGGCCTTTCCAAATAGATTGGCGGCTTTATCTTTGATAAAGTAACGGGATAACGTGCCAATTGTATCAAAAAAGAGGAAGATTGCCACTAGGTACATAGGAATAAATCCCATAATTGCAAAATACAAAAAGGGAGGAAATATGAGTAATTTATCTGAAAGTGGATCGATGCTCTCCCCCTTTTTGGTTGCCAGATCAAAATCTCTGGCGATTTTACCATCAGTTATATCTGTGATCATCCAGAAACACCAGAAAAGGAAACTGACATGATGCCAGACAGAAGCGTTCCCGGCAGGTGGGATAACACCGCCTGCATGATAAATCAGGATACTGATGATACCCATCGGATATCGACAACGGCTGATAAAATTAGGATGTAACCAGAATGTCGAGCGAACGAATCGCTGCCCTCTGTCGGAACAGGCTAGACGATGTAGTATGTACCGTTCTACCAGTAACATCAAGCCTATTGGTAATATCGATAAATAAATAATCGGTGGGATATAGCTAAACATTGAATGGCTCTCTGATATTTTTTAATAGACTAAAACGCCTGAACATACCCTGTGTTATTGAAAAATACTCCCGGTAGCTTGATATTTTGTCAGCCAGAGACACCAGCAGTGATTCAGGGTAGCGAGGCGGTATGGGTGTCAATGGCCACATATGCCTTAAAATGGCGTTTTCCTCTATTTCATTCAGATCAAACAACATCGAAGCATTTTCCATTGCGAGTCGAGGATGCTTGAGTCCGTGTAAACCGGGGCTATGGGTATGCCAGTCATAAAGATAAAAATCGTGTAAAAGCGCACCACGTGTTGCCGAAATATAGTCCAAATTCCATTGTTTGCTCTTTGCATAAACAAACTCTGCCACAGCCAGGGTATGATCCAGGCATGAAACATCCGCGTGATGTCTATAACTTTTCATTGACAGAAAAAGGGGATTTTCAAGTATTTCTATCAGTTGTGGTTCCTGCTGAATAATTTTATATTGCTGAAATTTCATCTTTTTTTCCATTTCTTAACCCAGCTGAAATAGTGCCGTGAATATGTTAAATTGGGTAGTCTGATTTTGAGAAGACCTGATACATCTGTCAGATATCTATTTGAAATAACGGGAGTTACCTGCCTAATTCGGTTGCCTGAATTTCTGAAAATCTTCACCAACTGTTTCGGATTCCAGATACCGATGGAATAGATAAAATCAACCTGAATGATAATTATTCCGGCAGCATTAATCAGTAAAAGGGTCTGGTCATCTATTTGGCCGACCAGCAGCATAGATAACGGATAGATTGTTTTTTCAAACAATAGCGATAAAACTGCCCAGGCAATTGAAAATGGTAGGCAGATGTGTCCCCGAACATTCAACACGTTGTCAGTATAGTCCCAATATCGCCGCTTAAACAGTCTCAGCATCACTTCACCGGTTACAAACTCCATCATTGTGATAGCGGCAAAATAGATCAGCAGTCGGACAAAGACTGTTTCGTTTTGAGTAAAGATAATGGTGATCATTATAAAAAGGACAGCATTGCCATACAACGGTACTATCGGACCCTTCAGAAAACCGGGATTATAAAACCGTCTATTACTTACGGACCGGTACAGGGTTTCCAGTATCCAGCCGAGTACTGAAAATAGGAAGTAGAGTGCCAAAAGCTGATTGATACTGTAAACGGCATCAATAGCCTGATAGTAAGTATATAGCTGCTGTACAAATGCTGAAAGGAGCATGTTAGCCTCCGTTTTGTTCAGAAAATCGGTTAGGAAGAAGAGCTCTCACCAGATAATCAATATCCTTTTCAAAACTATGAATGGATACTGGCTCCATGCGTTCCCTGATGGAATCTGTCATTCCCTTCAGAGTGAACAACATGGTATTGACCAGTGCTTTCTTTTCTGCTGCAGCCATTTTTATTGTATCATTTCCCGCCAAAATCTTGTTGATCATCTTCTGAGTTTTCCCTTCCATTTCAGAGAGAAATTCCTTAATCTTCTCATCATATTTGCCATACAGCATCTTGTCGGACAAAAAGGGGTTATCAATGGAAATTTTCAGATACCCAAGTGCGATAACTCTGAGTTTTTCAATGGGATCCTTGATATTTTCAACAGAACTCTCCAGCATCTTTTCGAAAATGTTTATCTTCTCCTGTACCAACTCCCTGAATAAACCATCTTTATTACTGAAATAGTTATATATCGTTCCCTTGGCAACATCAGCAAGCCTGGCAATCTCATCCACACCTGTTCTGTGAATACCGAATCGATTGAAAAGAGTTTCGGCGATTTTTAGAATCTGCATACGCTTTTTCGGTTTCATAACTGTCCTTTTGATATTTTGTATTTTTGAACTTCTTTAACCTAATAGTATAAAAATACAAAAATTCTGTCAAACAATATTTCACGCAGGGTCAAAAAAGTATGAATTAAAGGAGTAAGTCAGAATACTGCGGTCGAAAACGCATCGTAGGCTTTTATCTGAGCAAAAAAAGTCGTCTGCTCAGATGGGTCTCAAATGGCGATAAAACAAAACCGGAATAGCTGATAATCAACTCCGGAATGCCTAGTAATAAGATGCTCTTGATATTTTGAATGAATAGGATCTGGCTAGCACGATTTATCATGATTCCCAATGTTAGGAATTTACTGTTTCGTGACCAACTCATGACATCG
>Ga0307989_1000949_pt1 | contig 16776 bp, 15 predicted proteins | sample EllFjometagen185_FD_203164 | JGI IMG/M metagenome (GOLD analysis project Ga0307989, IMG submission 203164) | Marine microbial communities from Ellis Fjord, Antarctic Ocean - #185 | ecosystem: Environmental > Aquatic > Marine > Unclassified | place: Southern Ocean | collected 2014-10-08
GTCGCTCCGGTCGGTGATATTGTAATGAAGTCGCCATATAAATATCGCTTTTCTTTTGTTGCTCATGGCAAAGCTTCCCATGGAGGAAGAATCTCACAAGGTCTTTCTGCTATTAAAATGATGGCTGATTTTTTACATCAATTGCCAGTAGGGGAAGTGATGGAAGACGTGTTTTTGAATGTTGGTAAAATCAAAGGTGGGAGTGCAATTAATACCGTTCCAGCTGAGGCACAGATTCAAGGTGCTATTAAAATTAAGTCTGAAGGGGAAATTAGATCCGGCTCTTCTGATAAATTTGATGAAATCGTAACACTCATTAACAAAATTACCAACAAAGTTCAGAAGAATTATCCAGAAGGAAAAATCTTCTTTGATTACAGTTTGCAGCGTGGTGGATATATGTTTGAAACAAGCGATCCATTAGTAAAATCTGTAAAAAAAGCTATTAAAGCAGCTGGTTATAAACCTGGTGAAACAGAAAGTTTTGGTGTATCTGATGCAAATACTTTGAATTCAATGGGGCTTAAAAGCATATTACTTGGAACAGGTGTAAAATATGCACATACAACAAAAGAGTGTATACAACTTTCAGATTTAGTCGGTATAACAGAGATTTTATTACACTTTTGTACTAGTCCTCTCAAATAATTGAAACTCATATTCAGTTCCATTTTCGATACCCTTTTTTAGAGTTGTCTTTTTTGATAAATCCTCTGGTATCGATGGAAAATATGTATCACAAATATATGTAGATAGAATTCGCGTTAAATATATACCTTTTACTTTTGGGTGATTAATTGTTTGTTCGTAAATATTAGCACCACCAATCACAAATATTGATTCTATTTCATCATCTGCATATTCCAATGCATCTCCAAATGAATGTGCTACAGATGCATCCTGGCCCTTAAAAGCTCTATCCCTTGTCATAATCACATTCTTTCTACCTGCTAGTGGTCTGTGTTTTTCAGGTATAGATTCCCATGTTGTTCGACCCATAATAACCATATTCATTTTACTAACGTCTTTTGTTTCAGTGGTGATTTTTCTAAAAAATTTCATATCATCTACTAGCTCCCAAGGCATTTCTCCTTGAAATCCAATTCCATTTTTTTTATCTGCTGCTGCTATTAGATATATTGGTTGGTTCATAATTATACTGCTATTGGAAATTTAATAAAATCGTCATGTACATAATTCGTCAGTTCGAAATCCTCAAACTCTAAATCCCAAAATGCTTTGTCTGCAATTTTAAGTGTTGGGAGTTTTTTAGGAGTTCTAGTAAGTTGATCTTTAAGTCCATCTGTATGATTAGAGTAAATATGTGCATCACCGAGTGTGTGAACAAAAATACCGGGAGTTAGGTTGCATTCATTAGCCACCATCATAAGAAGTGCACTGTAACTAGCAATATTATATGGAACCCCTAAGGCAATATCTGCACTACGTTGATAAAGTTGTAAATCTAATCGGTCTCCCATCACATTAAACTGAAAAAATGCATGACAAGGAGGAAGGGCCATTCTTGGTACATCCGCAGGATTCCAAGCGGATACTATAATTCTACGACAGTCTGGATTGTTTTTTATTAGTTCAATTGCTTGATCGATTTGGTTAATTGTAGTTTTTTTATAACTACCATCTTCTTGTTCTTCAAATTTTTCCCAAGCGACCCATTGTTTACCATAAACAGGTCCAAGTTCACCATTTTCGTCTGCCCATGCATTCCATATGGGTGTGTATTCGGCTAGTCCCTCATTAATATTTGTAGATCCTTTCAAAAACCAAAGTAGCTCTCGCAGTACTGCATCGAAACGCACTTTTTTGGTTGTAACCATTGGGAAACCTTCTCTTAAATCATATTTTCTTTGAGCCCCAAACATCGAAATCGTACCTGTACCAGTGCGATCAGTTTTTATAAGACCGTTATCAAATACTTCTTGAACAAGTGAGAGATATTGTTTCATGATTGATTTACGATTTAAGATTTATGTTCTAAGATTATCATGGAGCAACCTGTAAAATCAAAATGTTATGAAACTTCGACCAATTATTTCATCGGAAATGAAACAATTTGAAGCGTTTTCTTGTGAAAACTTCCCAGTCACTCTCGAAACAATGATGCAAGAAGCTGGGAAGGGGATTTATGATTGGGTGATGGAATATTTGAATGAGATGGTGAAGATTCAGGATCAAGTCCGTAATGACAAACGACAGAAGATTCTTATAGTTTGTGGGAAGGGTAATAATGGTGGTGATGCTTTGGTGGCGGCACGACTTTTGCATGAAAAAGGTATTCATATTCAAGTTTTATCATTTTATCCGGATTCGGAGTTTTCGAAAATGGCTAAACAAGAGATGAAAAAAGTCAGAGAACTCGGAATATCTATTCATGGCGAGATTGGTCAATCTCGCTTTCATAAATATGATCTTATTATTGATGCACTTTTTGGTTTTTCTCTTTCAGGTGATCCACGTCCTCCAACAAATAAAATTATTAATCAAATTAATAAATCAGGAGTCCCTATTTTATCGATCGATGTTCCGTCCGGTTTTGACTGTGAAATAGGTCAAGTTATGAATCCTATTGTGAATGCTACATATACTTTGTGTCTTGGTATGCTCAAATTCGGTTTACGGGAGCATTCAGAGGTTTCTGGTAAGCTATTTTTAGGTAGTTTGGGTATTCCGGAAATTGCTTACCAAGAACTCGGGTATGACGAGCCCATATTTTTTGGGAAATCGACTATACCGATTGATTGATAAAATGTTCTGTTTTTCATATAATCGTATGGAGCGATAAGTCGCATCTTTCAAATGTTTAATTAATTTAAGTATTATGAACCTCAAAACCCTTCAAGATATGCCGGACCTCAATGGTAAGAAAGTGTTTGTGCGTGTTGATTTTAACGTACCACTAGATGAAGATGGAAATGTTAAAGATACAAAACGAATTGAGCTCGCATTACCTACACTAAAGCATTTACTTAATGCAAATGTTGCACAAATAGTACTTGCTAGTCATCTCGGTAGACCAAAAAACAATGAATCTCACTTGATGACAAATAGGGTGGCAGAAAAATTAAGTGAATTATTAAATGAAGAAGTTACTAAAGTTGATGGTTGGGGTGAAGATGAATTACCAGAGTCTAAAATTATTATGTTAGAAAATATTAGATTTCATTCTTCAGAAAAAAGCAAAGATGAATCTGTTCGTGATGAATTTGGTAAACAACTTGCTTCACTTGTGGATTTTTACGTAAATGAAGCTTTTTCAAACTCTCATCGTAGTCATGCAAGCATGACCTCTATTCCAAAATATGTTCCAGCTTTTGCAGGTTTAGGTGTGAGTGATGAAGTAGAAAAGATTGCTAAGGCCATTGAGTCTCCCCAGCATCCTGTTGTGGCTGTTATAGGGGGTCTCAAGGCAGATAAGCTTACAGCTGTTCATAATCTACTTTCTAAAGTCGATAAAATCCTTATGGGTGGAGCAATCTCATATAACCTTTTAAAGGCTAAAGGGGTCAATATTGGTAGTACTAAGTCTGATGATGAGGGAATGTCCGAAAAAGGCGATATGGTACAAGAAATCATTCAAAGTGATAATGTTATGCTTCCATTAGATGCAGTGGTTGCTGATGATTTTTCAGAATCTGCAAATATTAAAAACGTACCGGTCGATGGCATAGAAGATGATTGGATGGCTCTTGATATTGGATCAGAAACCCAACGTGTATATATCGATCAAATTAAACAAGCTAAAACTGTTTTATGGTTTGGCCCTATTGGTGTGTTTGAAATGGAATCTTTTTCAAGTGGGACCAAAGCAATTGGTAATGCAATCGCAGATTCTGATTGTCTTTCTATTGTTGGAGGAGGGGATAGTGCAGGTGCGGTTAAAGCTTTGGGTCTGTCTGATAAAATGACACTCGTTTCTACTGGTGGTGGAGCTAGTTTAACTATGATTGAAGGTAAAGAACTTCCAGCTTTAACCCCTCTTTTGAAATAATTTTTATGAAAAAAATTGTACTTTACATTGATGTAGACGAAGAGGTAACTTCGATATTCGATCGGGTTAAACATTTCAAAAACAAATCAATTTTTTTAGTTATTCCTAAAAAATCCATTGTTTTTCAAAGTGTTGTGAATTTAAAGATTCTAAAGAAGAAAATGGATGAGAGAAATATCGAAGTTATACTTGTTACTACTGATCGTATTGGCAAGCATCTTGCAGAACAAGCAGATATTATCGTTAGATCGAGAGTTGAAGTTAAGAAGATAGAAGTACTTGATGAAGAAGAAAAACATTCTAGAATTACCCCTATTCAAGCAAGACGGAATGCAATGTCTCGTGAAGAAGTTCCAAAAAGATCAACACAGCGTAAACTGACAATTGGTGAACTGGTCAAAGAATTTCGTGATAAAAAAGACAAAGCAAAAGATCATTTAAATGATTCTTTTTCGGCTCTTCCTTTCCAAAAATCCCAAAATAAGTTTTTGTTAATTATATTTCTACTTACAATTGGATTATTCTTTTTAATTACATATATTGCACTTCCTAGCTCTACCATATATATTCGTCCCACTTTTGAACATATTGATCATTCAGTCAATGTGACTCTTGCCAATAAGAGACAAAATCAAACATTGCTAAGACAAGGAAAGCCACACGTTATAGCTAGTGAAGACATCACAACAGTTATTAAGCAAACAAAAGTCTTTAATGTTACCAGTCATGAATTCCAAGGGGTAAATGCTAAAGGTAAAATTAGAATTATCAATACCACTTATGATTCATGGCCGCTAAAAGCACAAACTCGCTTTAGAACAGATGAGGGTATTGTTTTTAGACTTCAAACGGGAGCAATTGTACCTCCTGCTAGCAAGAATGAAGCTGGTGTTAAGGAGGATGGTGAAATAATCACCATTGTTGTTGCAGATCCTTTTGACATATATGAACATCCAGTTGGTGAAAGGGGTAACTTAGGACCTACAAAATTTATCATTCCTGGTCTATCTAAATATAATCAAGAGCTCATATGGGCTGTAAGTGACGGTGTTATGAAAGGTGGAGTCACACAGTATCAAAAAATCGTCAAAGATGAAGATATTGAGGTTGCTCAAAAGCAAATTCAAGAAAATTTAGTAATGATGGCTAAAGAGGATTTGAAAATGCATATTAAAGAACTTAATAAAATGGGGAATTCAAACCTCGTATTATTAGATGATCGTCAGTACTTAAAAACAGAATTGCTAGAATTCAAAGTTGCAGATGATCTTATAGGACAACAGCGAGAAAAGTTCGAAGTTTTTGCTAAAATTAAGGCTTCAGGTATTGCTTATGATTTCGATCAATTGTTCGTTTTACTCAAAGATGAGCTCTCAAAAAGAACACATCCGAATATGCAACTTAAGGATGATTCAATATCACCACAAAATGTAACTTATGAGGTAATTGAAAATGATGAAGAAAATGCTCAAATTAAAATTACTGCTACAGTACAAGGTCTTCAAGAATTTATTATTGACGATCATGTAGAGGCTGGTATTAAATTCAATCAGCGCATTAAAAATAAGGTTCAGGGGCTCACAAAAGAAGAAGCAGAAAGATTACTTAGCAATTTCGAAGAAGTTGATGCCGTAGAAATTCGCTTATGGCCTATTTGGATCAATACTTTACCTAGAGTTCCTGAAAATATAGATATTAAGCTTATGAAATAGCTTATAGTTCATCTACATTTATTTTACTCAAGTCAGTTAATTTAGCATTTCTAGATGTTTCTGGATTATACATTTGATAGTATAGCTCGATAAGTTGAGGTGTGTTTAATTGTTCAATCTTTAAATTACATCCCTCAAGACCTATTCGTGCAACACTAACTCTTTCCATAAGTTTTTCTTTCAACTGTTCAAACTCATTATGTCTTTGTTTGATTTTCTCAACACTGTCTTCTGCAGATATATGTTGCATGAACTTTTGAATCATGGATAATTTTGTGATTCTATATGGATCAAATGGAATAACTACGTAAAATTTCTTTTCCATAATATCAGCGTATTCTACTAATTTTTGAATGTATTCACAATATTCGTAAGTCTGTTCCTGCATTAATTTATTTTCATTTTTCTTACCAATTTCTCGAACATTTTCAATATATTTGTCTACATCTAGCTTTCTTGAAGAAACAACTATTTGTACTGGGAAATCTAGCGAGTTTAAAAAGCTTTGATAACTGTAGATAATAGCGTTTTGTTCTTCTTCAGACTTCAAATTAAAGTTAATACTATTTGTTTGAAGTACTGCACGCATTCCACCATTTTTTAATATCACTATTCCATCTTTAATTTCAGCGATGTTCATATGAAATTGTGTACTTGCAGCTGCTGCCCCTTTTTTATTTCGGACAGTATCATGAGCTTTGTGTTGTGTTGCTTCTGGCATGTTATTCGAGGTTAATTTCGATTTCACCCTGTTCCAACTCTTTGAGTTCGAATTCACCACTAGTTTTATCCCTTGGTTTTATAGGTTCTTGTGGTGTGGGTTTTTTATTAATAATATTTGTTTTAGTTTCTTTTGATACTTGAACTGGTTGCTTTCTCTCAGTGGTATTTATCTCTGTATTTGTTCTGATTGGTTTGTTCTTTTTAGGCTTACGTCTACGTCTTTTTTTCTTTGATGGCAATACCTCTGATTGTACTGCTGGTTTGGGCGCTGGCTCCTCAACCTGTTTAATTATAGGTTTAACCATTGGTGTTGGTTTTACTTCACCTTCTTTTTTGCGAGGATTCGTATCCTCGCCTTCAGTAGAAAGTTTGGTAGGTTGTATTGGTTTAGTATATTGTTCAGGTTTTTTCTCAACAACAATCTTTTGTTTTATTTCTATTCTTTGAGGTTTTTCTACTTTTTTGATATTACTTTGCTCTTTATTAATTTGGGCAATAGTTTCTTTCATCTCTTTTAATTTCTTTATTTCTGTTCGAGGCATCTTTGCAAGTTTTACTAGTACACGTTCTCTTGCCGTTTTATCTTTCCAATATCTTTTTTCATCTTCTGTTTTGTTTGCACCTAAAAATGCTTCTAATACTAAGTTCTCGTCTTTTGACTCATCAATATCTTGATGATCCTCAGTTTTCATATGTTCAAATCCTCCAGAATCTAGTATTTGACTTAATTGATCCAAACTCATATTTTTCTTATCTTTTTCCCCAGTATCTTTTTTTTCTTTTTTTTCAGTACTTTTATTATGTGTATTAAATAATGTTGGAGCTACGATATTTAGAATTCCTCTATGATCCCAAACTCTTCTCTTCGGTTTAATTGCAAATTCTATAGTGATTAATGTAAATTTAAATAATGTTAGTCCGTTTATCTTTACTAATGCAATTGCCATAGCAAGTATCGCCGGAATCGCAATTATGATGTATTCCAGTATATTCAATTCATACATCTTTCCTAAAATTGCAAATAATACATAACTTATTCCAAGTCCTGCAAAGACGATTATCAGCTGCCTTAAGGAGAAAGGTCCAACTATTTTATCTTCTATCCCGACGTTTTGAGGAATTTTATATTGAAGCAAATTTCTATTTATTTAACTTAATCTATTTATTATACCAAAAAACCGCCTAAAAATAAAGGGTAAATGTTTAATACTTCCCATTTTATCACTTGACTACCAATCTAACTTACTTCATACTTTTTCTGCAATTTCGAAATTCGTTCCCTTGGTTCATATTAAGTTAATTAAGGTCAAAGAATCAGATAAATTGTTTTTAATTCTTTACCTTAATTATTATGGTAACCAAATTATTCGTTGGAAGTCTATCATGGGGCGTTAAAGACGACGCTTTAAAAGAAGCTTTTGAACAAGCAGGAACCGTTGTATCGGCTACTGTTATCGCTGACCGTATGTCTGGTCGATCTAAGGGTTTCGGATTTGTTGAAATGGCAACTCCAGAAGAAGCTCAAGCTGCGATTGAAATGTGGAATGAAAAAGAACTTGATGGTCGAAAGATTATCGTTAACGAAGCTCGTCCTCGTGAAGAGGCATAGTTTTTAGTTCACATTCAAATAAAAAGGCAGGGTACTTGTTACTCTGTTTTTTTTGATTATCATTAATTTGCGATGAGGAAAAATGGTGGGCCCGGTTGGAACCTGCCTGCCGGCAGGCAGGTTGAACTAACGACCTGTTGGTTTAAAATGGTGGGCCCGGTTGGAATTGAACCAACGACCAATCGGTTATGAGCCGACTGCTCTAACCACTGAGCTACGGGCCCCTATGCTTCCTACTAAGCATAATCAATTTTTTTTAATGAATCAAGCCATACTTAGTTCTAATTAATTATGCGAATAAAGTAATATCTGGCAACTTGCATTCATTGTCAAAAACTTGAGCTTTATGTAGACTATCTTTTAGTTAATCTCTTATTTATGGGAAATCTTACAGAAATTAAAGTTGGTACAATCGTTAAAGTAAATGGTGCTCCATTTTTAGTTACTAAAAATCAATTTATGCGCAAGGATGCTGGTAAACCAGTAATGCGCACAAAGCTAAAAAACCTTATGAATGGTAATTCACTTGATAAAACTTTTTTAGCTGGTGAATCTTTTGAGTTTGCAGATGTTGAAAAGCGTAGATGTCAATTTTTATACAAAGATGGAGAGGATGCTCATTTTATGGATGGCGAATCTTTTGAACAATTTACTTTGAATGTTACGGATATTGAAGATGCATTAAAATATTTAAAAGATGATATTGAGGTCTTTGTAACCTTTTATGAAGGCGGTCCCATTGGTGTTCAAGCACCTGTAAAAATGGCTTTAACAGTTACGGAAACAACCCCTGGTGTAAAAGGGGATACAGCTACTGGTGGTTCAAAACAAGCCACAGTAGAGTCTGGTGCGGTAGTTATAGTTCCTCTTTTTATTAAAGAGGGTGAATCTATTATTATTAATACAGAAACGGGAGAATACGTTAGTCGTGAAAATTAACACAAATATATGAAACGTTTTTTTATACTCATTTGTTTCTCATTTATTTTTCTCACATTACCCTTTCTTGCTAATGCAGGAGGTTATTGTGGTGATGGTGACAAAAATGTTGCGTCAGGTGAGGAGTGTGATGATGGCAATTTTGATAATCGTGATGGCTGTAGCAGTTATTGCACCCTGGAAGACATGGAAGCTCCTACAGTAGTGAGTACCTCTATCTCCGTAGGAGCAATAGATGTGCCGACTACTAATACGAGTATTCGTATTATTTTTAGTGAAGAGATGGATCCAGACTCTTTTAAATATAGTTGGGTTCAAATTAGACATAATGGTGAACCAATGCCGGCCTCTACCGCCCTTTCTAAAGATGGTAAAACTGCAACCGTTCAATTAGAAAGAGATTTATACCCAGAAGATGAACATGCAATTTGGATCTCTAAGCTTGTCAAAGACATTCATACTAATACTATGGAAGAAACTTATATTCAAGTTTTCACAGCAGGGGAATATATCGATCACACTGCTCCAAATGTAATTTCAGTACCAGAAGGTGGAGAATTCCATCAAACTCAAACTATCCGACTTAAAGCTTTTATAGGTGATTATACTGCTAGTGATGAATTCCTAGATCCTGATGCAACTATTTATTACACAACTGATGGATCAACTCCGAATCGCGATAGTAAGGAGTACAAAGATTCGATTACAACTAAAACAAATCTAACTATTCGCTTTTATGCTATAGATGACAAAGGCAATACTAGTGATAAAAAACAAGATACTTATTTATTTAATTGTTCAGAAAGAGCAAATGCTACAAAGATTGCCCCTTATCCAATATGCACAATTCAAGAATGTGAAATGGGGTTCGTTTTACAAAACAACATATGTGTAAAACTTATTGGTGGAATAGACGAAGATAGTATTGAATATAACTCTGCAACTGTACCTACTTTTTCTTCCGATTCACCTTTTACTATTACCTCTAAGCCAGCTATTTATTTAACTCCTCAGCATAAGGGGATTTTCCCTCGTCCAGTTATCTTTAAAGATAATACTCGCGGTACTACAATTCATTTTGAAAAAGGTACCAAAGTTACTGATAGTTCTCGTAAGGCATTTTCTGGATATTTAAAAAATCTTGAAAACTTATACAACAAAGATTATCCAACTTATTTTGGTTATTCTTTTAAATCTATTTTTAAATTTGAACCAGAAGATGGTCGTTTGCTAACGTTTAATCCTTCTTATACCATTACCATTCCTTATACTGATCGTTTTGATTCTACTAAGAAAGCATACGTGATCACATATGATGATGAAAAAGGCATTTATGAACTATATCCTGAAAGAAATTACGATCTAGACCTTACAAAGAATGAAATAACTATCACATCTCGAAAAACTGGGATTTTTTTCATAGCTCAAATAGGTGAAAGTTTTAATCGTGCAGTTTTTACAGATATTAAAGATCATTGGGCTCAATATTATATAGAAACTTTATATAGAGAGGGGATTGTTAAGGGTAGGGCTAAAGACGTATATGCTCCTGACGCGCCACTTACACGAGCTGAGTTCGTTAAGATTGCTCTAATGGCAATAGGAGAAGAAATAGACTTAAATGAGAGTGTGGATGATGCACCTTTTAGAGATGTGCCAATGTATGCTTGGTATGCACCTTTTATTTCTCGTGCTAAAGACCTTGGTTTAATTCATGGTTATCGAACAGGTTTCTTTAAGCCAGATCAATCTATTAATCGTGCAGAAGCAATTAAAATATTAATATCTGCCTTTAAGTTTAATATTGCTGATTATATTTCTGAAAGAGAGGATGATTTTGAGGATATTTTTACTGATCAGTGGTATTTTCCTTATGTTAATTTTACTGTTCGCAATGAACTAGTGGATGGAAAACGAAATATTAATGGCAAGGTACTTCCAGCCTTCGGTCCAGCACGTCCTATTACCCGAGCAGAAATGGCTAAACTCGCCATTAAAACTATGGAATTTGCAGAAACATACGAGGTAGAAGATGACGTAGAATAGTACTGTATGAATCCATCTAGTTTCTTAATTTTAGAGTCATGTTTTTATGAACTCTTATTTATCTTGAAAAAAACACTTAAAAATGGTATAATAATTAGATTAATAGTTTTCTAAATGGTTAATGTTAATAATCAATCACTGGATCCAGGTGGTCAGGACGTTTCTCTACCGAATCAATCAACATCTTTAGGCCTTTTAGGTTCACAGGTGTCAGATAGATATGATTTATCATATTTGCAACAATCAGTCGATAATAAACAAAATTTAACTAGGTTAAAAGCTAATGTGGAAAAAGACGAACCAATTATGAACGGTGAAAGGGCATTAGAATTAGCCCTATTCGTAACAATGTTGGCATTATCCGACGATGAAAGTGAATATGAAGATGATGCAGATGAAGGTGAAGATGAAGAAGTTGAAGATGATTCTGATACTTTTCCTGAAGCAGATCTTGAGACTAGTAATCCAGAAACACTTCCCCCTGTACCAAAAGATAAAGCGGATTTCAAAGCACTTCTAAAGCATAATGAGGGTGTTATGTGGCAGCAATCTTGGGAACTTTTTGAACCACTCGGTGAGGAAAGGGGGTGGAAAGCCGCATTTTATTCATATATGGTTCATAAAAACCTAAATCAATATTTAGTTGCTGGAGACCAAAAAGCTGGAAAAAAATATCACTCAGAAGTTAAATACCAAGATTATGATGGTAAAACTCATGCTCTCAAGTTTTCTTGTGTAGGTTCTACTATGTCTGGTCTTGCAGGATTACCCATTAAGGCTATGACTGGTGATAATGTTGGGAGATACGCCAGTGATTATTATTGGGGACCGTCAAAGAATAGAACCAGAGGTTTAGATGGTTATGGCCATTTTATTCCCGATTTAGTTGGTGGAGATTCTTCACGTTACTATAATTATAAGCGAATGGATCCTGAAAAAATTAATGAAGAAGTTGGTAGTAAGTTAGTAGTTGGTGAACATTGCCTTGCGGCATTTTGGAATCATATTTTTACAATTTATAAAGATGTTGATGGGGTTGTAAAGATGATTCACTCAGGTAGAAATGTTGATGAAAATGGTAAACCACGTGGTGGTGTTTCTCGAATTAACGAAACTACTCTTGAGGGATATGCTAAATATAACAAAGATAGATATAAGCATACACAATTTATATTCTTGCCATTATCTAACATAGTATATGAGGCGGAAGAACACGGAAATGTTGAACTATCATCTTTTTACAAACAACAAGTTGATCAAGCTAGGACTTAAACCTCTGCTTCTATTACTACTTTAATGGTAATACTTGTATTTTCAGCAAGTTGAAGTTTTACCTTATGTTCACCAGTTGTTTTTAGGTGTTCATCCATTTTTACCATTTCTTTAGTAACTTTAATCTTTTCTTGTTTTTCTAGTTCTTCCATAATGTCCTTTTCTGTAATAGAACCATATAGCTTATCTTCCTTTGCTTTACCCTTTAGGTTTAGTGTTACACCCTTAAGTTTAGTGGCAAGTTCTTTTGCATTGCTTACAACCTCATCAGCATCTTTAACTCTATCAGCAACCACTGTTTCAGCTTGCTTGATTAGTTTTGTAGTTGCTACCTGAGCCATCTTTTTTGGGAAAAGAAAATTTTGTGCATATCCATCTTTAACGATAATTACGTCCCATTTTTTTCCAAGTTTAGGAATATCTTGATTTAATATTACTTTCATTTTCTAAGTGATTAGTGAGTTAAAATTGTTTAATGATCCAAGGAAAGAAATGATACCAGTGTATCCCTTCTCTAAATGTATGTTGCCCTCTGGCATACCAACTTGTAACGTGCGCAAGTCTATCACTTGCTGTAGCTAAATTATCAATAGTTACATTTTGAATATCTTTAGATAATGCAGTGTAATAAGTAGGGCTATATAAGAATATAGCAGGCACTTCTTCGCTCATAATTGTCTGAAGACTTTTTAATGTTTCTTTTCTTTTTTCTTCATCGATTTCTAAACGAGCTTTTTCGAGTAAGCTATCAGCAACAAAGTTTTTGAATTGAGAAAGATTTAATCCCTCATTCTTTGCCTGACTACTATGCCAATAAGGATAAGCGTCGAGATTATAACCTAAGTTCTGACCAAAAATCAACAGATCATAGTCTCTGGAAACTAATCTTTCCCTAAAAGTGGCTGTATCTAATACTTCTATCTTTACATCAATACCAATTTTTTTCCATTGTTCATATAAAAGTTCTGCAACTTCTTGGTATACGGCCGGTTTTTCAGTTGTGATTAATGTGAATTCCAGAGGTTCTCCTGCATTATTTACCCTAATCGGTAATACTGTAGACTCTAAGTTTTCCACCTCTACACGCTTCTTATCTTGTTCAGAAAACCATAGCGCATCACCATAAGTAATGGTAATTGAATCTAAAAACTTTTTATTCCCATTAAAATCGATTATTTCCACGTTGAAAATATTTTCTCCTCGTTTTAGATTATCGTATTCTAAGCTGGCAATATAACTCCATCCTTTACTACCTGGTATATACCTTTTTAGTGAATAGTCATTAACTATAATTTCTTTTGTATCACCTGGAGTAGTGCCAGTAATTATTACCTTATTTTGAGTTGTTTTTACATCCCGTCCTTCGTTAGGACTATTAATATAATCAGGTTCATTTTCATCAATTTCTTCCACTTCTTCTATCTCTATTATCTCTTCTTCAATATCCGTATCTTTCCCTGGAATCAACCAACCTGTTTCAAATAATGCTCCGTTAGCCTTCTTGATACTAAACTGATGAACCCAGCTTTTCTCATCAATTTCAAGTAATGGAGTATCTATTATCTGATGTTGATTAATGGAATCAATGAGGGATTGTTTATCAGTTCCGAGCTGTAATGCTAAGCGCATATTAACCTTCTTGAGTTTTGGTGAATCTTGATTTAGAAATACAGCTACATATTGTGGTAATTGATATCTTTCTAAAATAAATTTATTTTTATTTAATACCTTTGGAGTTTCACTGTCTGGTACCACTCGTATTCCATCAAGCTCCTTACTTTTGGTTAATAGAGATTTAAAATTAGGAAATAGCTTTACAACAATATTATCAATGTGCGGTTGTTCACTATAATATTTCTCATTCTTTTTTAAACTGACCTCGGTATAATCATTAAATTGAACAGTTCCTTGATACTCATATGGTCCACTTCCAATTGGTTCAAAATTAAACATTGAGCTCTCTAAGAAATCAATCTGCTCACTGGCTAGTAAATGTCTTGGTAATAATCCCGTCATTGTTTTTACTAAAAAGAATGAATCAGGTTTTTCGAGTAGAAATTCAACTGTTTTATCATCAATTTTACTAACCTTGGTACCGGAGTAATCACTGTAGTTTAAAATTGCACCGTTAAATAAAGGATTTTGAATAATATCATTATATGTAAAAAATACATCATCAGCCGTAACCTTCTTCCCATCATGCCAAAGTGCATCTTCTTTTATTTTGAACGTATATTTCTTTCCATCAGGAGCAATTTCTACTGTTGCTAAATCACCAACCATTTGTTTAGTTTCTGGATCATATTTTGTAAGACCAGAAAAAATTAATCTTGTAATATCATCAGTAATAGATCCCTGATGAACAAATAGGGGATTAAGTGTACCTAATTCTCCAACAGCTCCTTCTGTGTATGCGCCACCAGAAATTGGGGTAGATTCACTATTTTCATACAAAAACTGTTGTACAATTTGTACTCCTGTAACCAAAACTATCAACACAAGTAGTGTGACGATGATTTTTTCAGTAGGGCTTAAATGCCTCAGTGTCTTTTTCATTTTGTTTAGATAACTGCAATCACGAATGCTAGTAACATAAATAGAACAGCAAGCGCTATTGTAGCTTGGTAAATTATTTTTTCTGCACCTCGTTTTGTAGATTCAAAACTTCCTCCTCCACCCATCATAGCACTAAGACCACCGTCTTTGTTCTGTGTGATGATAAGGAGAGTTAATAGAATAGAAACAATAACTTCTGTAACAATTAAAATCGTTTTCATAACATATAATTTAAAGCAGCAAGATTCTAGCATGCCTCTCATTATATTTCAACTAAAAGTCTTTACTTTTTCTTGATATTTGAGATAATTATGAACCTTCCGATGAATATTCAATAATCTTCGTATGAGTTTTATAACAATTTGTCTAAATTTCCTGTTTCCTCCCAGGTGCGTTTCTTGCCGTAAGGAAGGGGATTTTTTATGTATAGAGTGCATAAATACATTTAAGATTTCGAACCTTGCCTATCGGCAGGCAGGTTTAGAATCTTTCAAAAATACCCCTGCTCAAAAAGAAAGCTTTAAATATTTAAATGGTGTTATTTATGGAATGTCGTATGCGAATAATCCTGGTATTCAAGCTGCCATACGTCAATTTAAGTATAAGTTCACTCAGGAACTTGCTGAATATTTTTCAGATATACTTATGGGTAAGCTCAAGGAACTATCGATGATAAATAATAAGAGTATTGTACTTATCCCAGTTCCTTTGCATAAAAAAAGACTTAATTACCGTGGGTTTAATCAGGCTGAAATTTTATCTCAAGCTATAAGTAATAACATAAGGGGTCAAGTTACTGTTCACAATTATTTAAGAAGGATCAAAAATACTTCTCAGCAAGCAAAATTGAATAAAGTTGCGAGACGTGACAATTTAGATCAAGCGTTTAGTGTTACTTTTAATGCGACATATTTGGATAATACGATTTATTTCGTAGTTGATGATGTGTTTACTACAGGATCGACACTAGAAAGTTGTGCTGAGGTTTTGAAGAAGTCTGGTTTTAAGAAAGTTTACGGTCTAGTTGTGGCTAGGTCTTTTAAAACATAAAACATAAATTTTTTCTTCTCCATTTCTCACTTTTCCATTATCATACCTCTGTAATAAATAATAATTTTCTACCACGATGATTAAATTTGGCATTATTTCCTTCCCAGGTACTAATTGTGAAAATGAAACTGTTCGTGTGTTCAAGCGTGTAGGTATGGATGCCGAGATTGTTCTTTGGAATGATCCAGGAATACTTGATGGTTCCAAACTTAACGAATTTGATGGATATGCAATCCCTGGAGGATTTAGTTATGAAGATCGTGGTCGTAGTGGGATTGTTGCTTCTCAGGATCCTATCACCAAAATACTTCGTAAAGAAGCTGATAGTGGGAAAATAATCATTGGTATTTGTAATGGCGCTCAAGTTCTTGTAGAAACAGGCCTCATTCCTGGTTTTGATAATCATGCGCTTGCTATTGCACTAGCTTGGAATGAAATGAAGGTAGATGGAAAGATTGTTGATACAGGATTTTATAATGTTTGGTCGTATTTAAAAAACTCTGCTCCAAAAGACAGATCTGCTTTTAATAATTTTGATGAACTTATTCATGTTCCTATCGCACATGGTGAAGGACGTTTTGTGGTAGATTCAGATGTACTTGAAAAATTAGAAGCGAATAATCAGATTTTATTTAAATATGCAGATAAAGAGGGGAATGTTAGTCCTGATTTCCCAACGACACCAAATGGAGCTACTGCGAGTATCGCTGCTCTTTGTAATCCTGCCGGTAATGTAATGGCTATTATGCCCCATCCGGAACGCGATCCTAGAGGTAGTGGACATATTATTTTTGAATCTATTAAGCTGTGGATTGAAAATAATAAAAAAGCTGATTTTAAGCCACTGGGAGATTACGAAT
>Ga0307989_1000950_pt1 | contig 16775 bp, 13 predicted proteins | sample EllFjometagen185_FD_203164 | JGI IMG/M metagenome (GOLD analysis project Ga0307989, IMG submission 203164) | Marine microbial communities from Ellis Fjord, Antarctic Ocean - #185 | ecosystem: Environmental > Aquatic > Marine > Unclassified | place: Southern Ocean | collected 2014-10-08
CATCAGGATTGCCATATCCTTACCGATCATACTCGTAGAAACAGCAGTAACGACGGGTGTTCCGGCAATGTAAAATCGAATCGATTCGTTTTGTTGCTGATAGGGTTCAATAATTTTTAGCGTATTTTGATAAACCAAATTGAGATCAAAAACATCCTTAACACTAAACAGTTTGAATTCAAGATTTTCAAGACTTAAGACATCAATTTCATCCAGTGTGAACTCCCAAATTCCGGTTGTAAAATTCTCCCAGGTATACATATCCGGGTGTAGAAAAAAATCACGGGCTTCGGTGTATTGAATAATTCTATCAAATGTTTCCAGATTCATCTCGTTTTTAAACATTTTCTCCAATTCAGGATGTCTGGGGAAAGTCTCTTCCAAATAATCCTCGAGAAAATCCTTTAGATGCTTAGCTACCGTTTTTGTGTGCGTATTAATAAATGCATCATCATAGGTTCTGAGCCCATATTTTTTCCCATAAACCTGAAAAGGAAACAAACTGTCTTTTCCCTGGTACCGCTGCTTTAACAGTGTCGGATCAATGGCTGTCCTAAGTTCATGTACGGCATACCGCTTCTTATAATCCCACTTCCGTTGCATCGGTACATTAATAGTAGCTGACTTCAAATCGGTAGACAGGATGCTACCATTGAATGATCGATCTCCCTGAATGTGTTGTTGCAGTTGAGGTAGGATTTTAAGCAGATCCGCATCTTTTTCCGGAAGTAATTCTTCAGTTTCTTCAGTAAAAGGAATCTGGTAATCTTTTTTTAATTTGGCGATGACACTTCCCGAAATCACAGCCCCTGTTTCTTTGTCCAATATGGCGTCTTCCAAATTGGCAATAGAACTGATGTCATCATTATCAATACCCAGTGGTAAAGTGATGGTTTCAGTCTTACCCGTTAATTGACTCTTAAATGTCTTAGTACCATTCATTTTTTTAATATCAAGGATGATGTTCTCAATAGCCCTTAATATTTCAGGCTGCATGATCGTACCGTCAGTATTTTCGACACCAATCAGCATCCCACTTTGGTAGTTGAAGTTCTTTTTATAATAATCATTGGCTTTGGTGGTCGGCATACTTTTCGGTAAAAACTTGGTTAAATCCGATTCGACATAAATATTCGTTTTGATCTGATAGATCATAAACGCTGTTATAAACGCCACAATCAAGATCACCATCCATGGAAAGCGCGTTGAAAAACGCCCCAGTACTTTTATCATCTTTACTCCTTTGATGAATTTTAAATCTATTAACCATGTGACCACTACTAACTTTCAGTCACGGTATGCTAAAAAATAACAACTTTTACGACAATTATAGGTATATTTGAACACTATGGCGTTCAGACTATATGACTATATCTCTCATTTAGTCACTAAGGGGCAAAAAAACGCTTTATGCCAAAATTCCCCGCATCACGACTCCGACAGTATTTTTAATCTCAAGCGCCATTTCTTCGCCCGGTGTTTTCATCCACTTTGAAATATATTGTGAATTAAAATCATATAAAAACAGCGCCTGTTTCCAGTGATCGGCAGGTTTGTATCGACCAGCCTTAGCTCCTTTTACCAGCAATTCAAAATAATCATTCAAGATTTTTTTAACCTTCTGGGGGCTAGATCTAAAAATTGAAACGAACTCATTAAATGTTTCCTGACTCATTCTATAATTCGCTATCAACTTTTTGGTTTCGAGGTTGCGAACAATGAAATAGTCAATCAATGGATCGTTTTTACTTCTATACTTAATCAAAGCCTGATTAAATACTATTTCCTGCTCATCCAGCTTCCACTCACAAACTTCGCCAAACAGGGCTTCCTTGTTTTTAAAATAGGAATAAATCGTTCCTTTTCCAATACGGGCTTCTCTGGCAATGTCACTGATATTGGTTTTTTTAAATCCATATCTCGTAAACATCATCAAGGCCGCTTCCAGTATTTTCCTTTCTTTAGGGAAATAATTCATATTGCAATTTAACTAAATGCGTTAAAAAAATGACTATTTGAATATATTGGTCAATTAGTTTATTTTTGTCAATTTTTTTTATCTAACAATAAAAACCATCTCCTTTGGGGATTGTCAGAGGCCAATAGCTTTGCCGTTTGGTTGTGTGGAATAACTTTTCAGTATGGATCTGATACAGTATATGTCATCCTGAGGAGGTACGACGAAGGGAATATGTTTAGAAACGAGGATTTTAAACTATGATTTCACTACTATCCCATTTAGCAGAACACCAAAAATATTTTTCACTTCTTTTTCCATCTCTTTCTCATTTAACGCCAACCACTTAAATAAAAACTGAGTGGTTATATCCAACAATATCATGGCTTGTTTTCTGTGATCTGCTGGCGTGTAACGTCCACTCTTGACACCTTCGATCAGTATATCAATATAGTACTGAATATGTACTTCCACTTTATCGGGTTTATTTTGGAAGATTTCCACCAGCTCAGCAATGACTTCGACATTCATTGAATACTTCGCAATCATTTTACGAGATTCAAGTTGGCGAACAATCGTATAATTAATCAAGGGATCACTTTTCCCCTGATAGTGTTTTAAAGCGACTTGGAAATCCCGCTCCATGATTTCCTGATTGTAATCAGCCATTTTAAAAAAAAGCGCTTCTTTGCTTTGATAATAATTATAAACCGTTCCCTTGCCAATTTTCGCATGGGTGGCAATGTCATCAATACTAGTTTTTTTGTATCCATATTTTAAAAACACTTCTACTGCTGCATTCAAAATTAGCTGTTCTTTATTGGCCATGATATATTAATGATGATTCAATCAATTGTTGATGATTAAAATTTTACTGTTAAACTAAACCAAGATTCCAGTCAGAAAGAAACTAACTACGTCCCTGATATCCTTTTCCATATCGCTATCATTCATTTTAATCCATTTTAACAAATATTGCTGGCTAAGTTCAAATAGGACCATCGCCTGTTTTCGATGATCAGCCGGTTGATAACGACCATCCTTAACCCCTTGTATTAGTAAATTTATCAAATCCTGAATTTTAGATTCAATTTTTTCACCTTGTTTTTCCTGATAATTTTCAATGAGTTCCAGGAAAGTCTCCAGAGTAATATTGTATTTTCGAACATCTTCCTTAATACGCCGATAATGTATAATGAAAAACATAATTAAAGGATCGTCCTTTCCTTTGTATTGCTTCCATTGACGGGCAAACGCTCTCTCGTTCTTTTGCTCATGATGATTCACAACCCGAGTAAACAGCTCTTCTTTGTTTTCAAAATAGTTATATACGGTTCCTTTTCCCACGCCAGCCGCTTTGGCAATGTCATCAATACTGGTTCCTTTAAAACCAAATTTTAAGAAATGAATCAACCCAGCTTCAAGAATTTGTTTTTCTTTGGGGCGCATGGTATTCTGCAATTTTGAGGTGTCATTTGACTAAAAGATCATTTTAGTCAAGAAGTCTATACTGGGTTATCTACATGATCAAAAATCATTTGATATATATTCTAGTTGTTGAATAGTTGTCAAATATCACCTTTTCACGCAAATCCAATTTAATGCATATTTAATGATTCGAAGAACACCGACCTTTTTTTAAAATATTGGTGCGCAACAGAATTTCAAGGGAATAGAAAAAGAAAGTCATGGGAATAAAAAATTCTTTATACTCTTTGAAAGCGGGTGTTCTTGTTACCTGAAACCCCATGGTAAGAAACGAAATCTGGGACAAAAAGTAAACACCGATCAATACCGTCAATATGATTTGATGATGATCTGCTTTATCAAACCAGGCATAATATCCAAGTATTAAAAGTGTTATAAAAAAAGAAAACTGGACGAGTAAATCATTCCACATATCATAATTATAGGCCAGGGCCATGGCGCCAATATATATCATTAAACGGCTGGGGATAAAAAAGGAGATAATGGGGATCCGTTCCAGAGTTGATCGGTGTTCATAAAAAAATGGAAAAATAATAAAAAATAGAAAAGTTGAAAAATAATAAGCCCACTCAAAACGACTGGTCGCATAATTATGGATATTCATTTCTCCCTGACCATTGTTTTTAAACAACTCCGGTGTATCAAAAAAGAAAATTCCCTGTGTCCAGGCGGTCTCCTCCATAAAAATAATTAAGAATAAGGCAGAGAATAACCAGGCAATAATTTTGTAATACTCTGAAAACCCTTCCTTAATTTTATTTAATTTAAAACCGGATATAAAGAAAATTACTGAAGCGACAATGGCAAACAAGGCTGACATATTTTCAACAAATTTCTGATCACTACTGATATCACGAAACAAATCAGCATCATGATAAAAAACGTAAAGAAAAAAAGTTGAAAATAGAATGACCGCCCCAATTCCTATCCGCCTTTTAGCGCGACTTAAAGAGATCCAGGCCCAAGTCTCAGATGAGTTTTTAAGTTCCTTACTTTTTATCTTTGAAGTTGTGGTAGGGTTTAACACTAAAAAACTATAAAAAAAACCGACCGAAAAGATAAAAATAAACACCGTACGAATATAAAAAATCCGATCAAATGTTGGCCGACTTTTTCCGCTCCAAACTTTACCCAATAAAATTAAATCAATCACATACACACCTGCAACAGCAATAACGAGCAGGGATCCAAAATACAAAATGCTTTTCACTATCTGTGTTAAAGATTGCTGATGATCTTTGGGCATAATCGTTCCTATAAATGTAATTTATGGTATTAACAACTCACTGATATCAAAATAGGTTCATCGAAATTATGAGTACTTCATCACTAGTTTTTCAAAGTTTGATATTTTAATTTTAATATCGAACCAATCAAGGGATGACATATTGCGTCTTTTCAGCTGGTAATTATGATAATCATTTATAATATCTCGCCAATTCAGGCCGATAAACTTCAAAGCTTGTAGTACAAACCCTCTGTCAGGAACTTTTTCCTGGGTATTTTTAAATATGATTAACAGACTAAAACGGTCATATAGTCAGTTTTAGGTAAAATTACATATTATTCGTAGGGTGTAGAAATAAATAAAATGACTTTATGACTAAAATAACCATCTAGTCATTTTTAGAGATGTGATGGCCAATTTGTCAATTAGAAAAAGCTTGTTCTTAAGAATTAAAGGAGCCAAAATCTCGATTAAATTTAGCAGGAGATCCTTCGATCAAAGCTGCAAGTTTCACTTTTCATACTGGCCAGCTCACAATTCAGTACTCCAGGATGACAAACGACAGCTTCAAGAATTTGTTTTTCTTTAGGGTGCATTTTAATCTACAATTTTTTAAAAGTGATTGACTAAAAGAATGTTTTAGTCAAGGAGTCGAAGTTAAATGGATCTTATTATCAAAAATTAATTATAGCAAGCATCACTCTTATGATCTATTTACCGTTGCAATTTTCAATTTAGTTGCTATTATCTGTCTGCAGAGCGAAGTCGAAGTAAGCGAAAACCCTTTAAAATTTTATTTCAGCCTAGGAGAAACTTTTATGGAGCCAGTCAATGTTTTAAAAGTATTTGTAAAACTTGAAAAAGATCTTGCTGCTTTCTATAGGAAATTAAAAAATGTTTCATCAATCAGAGAGATTATTGAAACTTACGAAAAAATGGAGCAACAATCTGAAAATCATGCTGAGATAATATTAAAAGATTATCAAAAATATCGAATACCAGATTTGGATATCGAGCCCCTAATTGTACTCCACAATCATGTTAAAGTGAAGTTTTTGGAAGAAATAAAAAATGAAAGCAATATATTATACGTTTTGCAAAAACTAGCGGAAGGAGAGGAGCAATTAGGAAAAATTTATAAAAGTATCGCCGCCCATTACAAAAAAAATTCTGAGAAATATGAACACCTGAGTAAAGCTATTGAAAAAATTGCTGGTGAAGAATTTGCTCATCGGGATTATATCCTTCGAGAAATGGAAAAACAGCAACAAAAAAATCTTCAGGAAACAAAGACATTAGAATCTTCAACAGGTGAAAAAGGATTGTCTTATCAGGATTATAAAAAAGTACAGAGTACTTTGTCATTAATGACAAATAACCTGGAAGATTTGAATTTAAGAGACAATGAAAAGGCGATTATAAATTGCGAATTAAATCTAATCGGTCAAACTTTAGATGCCAGCCGAGATCAGATCGGAAATTCTTTCTCAAAATGTCAGAATATTCTTAGAAAGCAAAAAACCAATGAAAAGGCAAATCATCTGATGAAAGAACTTCAAAAAGTCAGGAGCTGAGACCGTTTTCTATCTATAATGATAACGAAATAATTGATTCCTAAATCAGAATATCAGATTTCAATAATCTAATTCAGACAAAATGAACAATTCCGCCACAAGCGACGGGGGATTTAACCCGAAGCTTCACAATAAAAAACTTAAAAATCTGATAGAGATCCGGCTTATTTTCAGAAACCATAGGCCTGAGCCAGAAGTTGAATAGGGTGGATGACTTTTTTCCCTTTAGGAAGACCATGTGATAAATACATGCGACATAGTGGACATTGGGTGATAAGCATCTCAGCCTCATTATTATTGATATCCTCTAATTTCGGTGCCCGAATATTTTGAGCCACTGTTTTATATTCTGTAAAAAAACTACCCCCAGCTCCGCAACATTTTTGAGGATCATTTAAGGCCCTGTATTCTTTCAAGTCAGCAGAATTTAATAAGTCCAATGGCGCATCAATTAGGTCAGGTGACCAGTCTCGATGACAGGGGACATGATAAGAATACTTCCAATTTTTTGGTTCAGGTTTTTGACTCAGCCCAGTTTTATTTAAATAGTCGCTCACTTCATAAATTTTATCGGCAACTGCCTGTGCTTTTGGATAAATGGAATCTTCCGGGTCAAGTACACTTAGCATTTTACTTTTTAAAACTAAACCACAAGAGGTACAATCTGTAATGATAGCATCAACGTCCAGGGTGCTGAGAATTTGAATATTTTTTACCATCATTGCTTTGGCCAAATTGATATCGCCTTCCCCCAGGGCGGGGAGACCGCAACAAACCATTCCTTTAGGTAGAATTACTTCAATGCCATTATGCTTTAAAACTTTCATCACCGCCACTCCAGTATCCGGATACATCCCGTTTGTCCCACAACCCACGTAATAGGCAACCCGAACTCTGGGCTTTCCTTTTACAGTATATTTTTTAGGCGGATAAAGCATCTCGAAGGTTTTAGGAGGGAAATCCGGTAGTTCTTCTGGTGTCATTCCTATTTTTTTACCGACTTTTCCAGCCAGACTCCAGATGCCTTTTAACCCTCTTTTTTTCATTAATTGTTTCAAAACCAAGCGTCTGGAAAAATCCAACCGCTTTCCCTCGTAAATCTGGTACCGGGCGTTGATAACAAGTTCAGGAATCGGTATACTGGCAGGGCAGGTTTGCTGGCAGTTGGTGCAAAGTAAACAGCGATCAACGATCTCTTTCACCCGGTCCGTTACCGGCATGGTTTTATCCATAAAAACGGCTTTGATTAGATCTGCTCTGGAACGGGCAACATAGGTTTCCAATAAACTTTCTGTGTAAACGGGGCACGTTGATTGACAAAACGAGCAGTGTGAACATTTATCTAGTATATCTCGATAGCTACTTAAATCTTTTATATTCACTTAACTCTCCAACCAAATTTTACCGGGATTCATAATTCCCAAGGGATCGATCGCTTTTTTGATTTGCTGTTGTAAGGCGATTTGCCGGTCTCCTAATTGTATGGCTGAAAAGCGGGCTTTGTGAATGCCAATGCCGTGTTCTCCGGAAATACCCCCTCCGAGTCTAAGTGCACATTTAATAACTGCTTCCGCGGCCTCTTGGGCGATTTTCTCGATTTCAGGGTTGATTTCCTTAAGCATGATTGTGGGGTGAAAGTTTCCATCCCCTGCATGTCCGGAAATATCGATCATTAAACCACTCTCTCTGGATATTTCTGAAATGGATCGGGCAAATTCCGGTAATTGATCCCGAGGGACTGTAACGTCTTCAATGATAATCTTTTTCATGGCCGATACCAGTGCCGGGTAGAGATTAGAGCGGGCTTTCCAGTATGAAGCAGACTCTTTTTCATCTTCAACCACCCGAACCTCAATCACTGCCATATCGGAACATATTTCTTTGATGTGTTTCATCTCTTTTTTTATTTGATCCATCTCCCCATCCAGATCTATAAAGAGATAGGCTTCTCCTTCCGGTGGTAGTCCAACTGTGAGATATTGATTCAGTAAACCTATTGCAGAACGGGTTAGATATTCTATCTTGGCCGGAACGATGCCATTGGCAATAATTTCAGAAACCAGGGTTGCTGCCTGTTCTGCAGTAACACAGCTGACAATAACAGTTTGATGACACTTGGGTAGCGGTATCAATCTTAAATTTGCTTTGGTAATAACACCTAAGGTACCCTCAGCACCCGTGAAAAGATGTGTCAGATCATAGCCAGCAGAAAATTTGACACAGGTACCACCGGTATTAATAATGTCTCCATCGGGTAAAACAACTTCCAAACCCAAAACATAATTTCCGGTAGTGCCATATTTAACCCCTCTGGGACCACCAGCGCGGGTAGCAATATTACCACCGATAGTACATACGCTCATACTCTGGGGATCGGGTGGATAAAATAGATTTTGACCTTCTACGCTGCGATGAAATTGACCCAAAACGACACCGCTTTCAACCACAGCTGTCATATTTCCACGATTAATCTCAATAATCGCATTCATTCGTTTCATGTCCAACACAATCCCTTTCTGAATTGGCGTGCTCCCACCTGCTAAACCACTGCCCGCCCCCCGGGGTGTGACCGGGATTTCATATCTACTGGCAAACTTAAGCACCTTGGAAACATCACTTACCCTATTGGGTAGTACAACCAAATTGGGTGTCTCCGCAGCATGATCATGGGTAGCATCGCTGGTATAGGCTAAAAGATCCTCGGGTTCGCTTTTAACACTATCATCGCCAATTAGTTTTGAAAGATCATGGGCTAGGTTCTTCATCTTAATTTAATGGGGTTAATGTATCATATTAATATTTTAGTTAAGTAGTAGAGATATAATTAATCGTTTTGATTGATATTTAATACTCACTTCTCGCCAAGGTATTACCCTATTATGAAATCGTAAACCTCAAGTTACCTATTTTATTTTAAAATTAAAAAACATCCTCTCTGGGGGTGGTCAAAGATCAAAATACACGGAAAAAAATAGAGAAACCGTCTCCGCTGGGAACGGATTTTCATTTCAAATTAGTTGAAAATCAGAAGTTCTGCTTGTAGAAAAACAGACAAAGAAGGGGATCAGAAGGGGGGATGTTCTGCTTAATACAGAAACCCCGACAGGTAGCCTTACTCACCGAGATTTCTGTATTTATTACTATTTGTTCAATTAAAAACCACGTTCTATCTTTTTCTTGAATATCTCGACGCAATTGATTTCCAGATCCAGCAACTTGGAGATGCGGAATTTTGCATCAATCCCTTTTGCTATTTCAGGTGCTTCATTTGCTCGTCCCAGGTCCATATCTTCCCTGAGTTCGTTCATCGTAACCGGATCTGCTAGTTCTGCAACTGCACAACCTAGTTTGTCCGCTACATGTTTCTTAGCTGCATCATTTCTCATTCCTCCGTTAAATTGCATTCGCGCTACCAGATCTCCAGCTGTGCGAATTCCGCCAAATCCCGAAACAATTGCATGAGCAGCATGCATCCCCAATGGGTCGCCTACACCAACCTACAACCCGTCCAATTTGCATATTTCCACATGTGCTTTCGATGCCCTTGATAAAGCGTCAATGGGAGGTGTCAGGTTCAATGGTACACCACCAACACCCATACCTAAACAAGCATGAACGGGTATATCCGAAGCCTCTGAACAAGCTTTGATCCAGGTTGCGGAACGGGCCACATTCCAGGGCAGGCTTTCCTGAGTGACGATATTAACGGCAGGGCCGAAAACATCAACACCCGCTTTCATAGCTACTTTTACCTGTTCATGAGGATATAGTCCGGCAAGTCTGACACCATCATAATATAATTCACCGTGCATCCCCAGCACAAATTCAGCAGCCATACCCATCTGTATCGCCATTTTAGGGTACTTCTTTTTCAGAATTTCAACGGCTTTCAGGGAGGCCAGGAACTCGGCATCCCCCGCAGAAGCTGTAGTATCGAGGTTCAAACCATCTGAACCGGATTTGTACATCTCCTCACCCACATGAACGATATCGGCAATCAGATATTCCATTGACTGTTCCTGGGATTCACGCGCTTCCTTAATTTTACCCTTGGGTAGTAAATCTGCAGGGTTAGGACTCGGACCATCAGGTTGACTGTACAAGGCCATATTTGGCATCGCACCATACAGTAGCGGTGGAATTGTCAGCAATACCGCTTGCTCCATGATTGGTTTTTCAAATGTTACGATGGGCTTTACTGGTTTAAAACTATAATCGATATGTGCAAGCTCCAATGAATCAGCCCCCAATGCTCTTTCCAGAACCTGGAGAGACTGGATCTTACTTGTTGAAATCTGCGCTCTCTTAATCTTGGTATTGGCACTGTCGTAACTCAGGCAAACTTCTTTACCTCGTTCAACGCTGACTACCTTATAAGGTGAAGCATAAATATCATACAAGTGATCCAGTTCATCCTGAGTCAATGGGGGGACACTTGCACGATCAGCAGCATCATTGGTTCCATCCTCAAGATCTTGCCGAACTTCAGCTTCGGTCATTTCGACCATGAAACCGTCGCCTAGGCGCGTCTGGATTTTCCCCATGTTTTTCTCCTTGAAGTTAATTATAAAATGAGCAGTTCCTTTACTTTTACGGCACCGACCTGAGCATTTTCAACATTTGCGTAGATTCCTGGTGTTAAGTTTTAGGAATTCCTCCGGTGTGGGTAATCATGATCACACAATCTTTCAGATTTTAAAACTTCTTTCATGATTATGTGTGATTTTTTATACTCAATATATATTCTCAATATCAGGTGGGTTGCATCCACGTTCTTACCTGGTAAGGATCAGTTCTATTAAAAACATTTATCAAATTACCTATTCCAAGCGACGAAACCTGCTAAAATCATGCCTACAATCTTTTCCCATTAAAATCTTCCAGACACTCCCCCTCTTTTACTATATAATCAGTAGCTTATATTTTGTAAACATACATTTAATTATTGCGAAGCTTTGAGTTTAATACCCGCCGCTGGCGGCGTCTTGTCATGTCGGACTTGATCAGGGATCTAGGAGAATGTTGATATTGATTATGGGGAAAGCCTGGAATCATAAACCGAAACCCCGCTGCTTGCAGCGGGGTTGTTCATTTGGGGATTGGGATTTAGCAAGTGGACTCAGGAAACAATCCTTATTTAAACGCATTGATCAATGCCCTGATTCAGTTTTAAATCGACTCAAAATAAAATATAAACTATTAAATCATATAGATAATAGAAAATCACTTGATTCATTATTGACTCAAGTGGTTGTCATTATTTATTTAATAAATTGTTTACTATTATAATATCAATGGAGTATAGATGCTTTCAATATCTGGTATATGTCTTGCTGAGTACTTAAGTTATTGAATAGCCAAATTTTAATTTTATAAAATAGCTGACAATATTGATTTGTCATATGAACCTCTGAAATACACCGGTTTTTCTGGATCTTAAGCCTCTTAAGAGGTGCTGATTCTGTACTGTAAGATTAAGCGACAACCCAACATTTTTTAAAATTACCATTAACTACCAGATCAACAGCCCTAATTGGTTTACAGATTCATGGCTTAGTTTTTCAGAGATTCTGTCAATTTGTTTCAATTCATAGGAGGAGAAGTTATGAGTAAACGATTGCCTTCACACGCCAGAATTGTGATTATCGGTGGCGGTATTGTGGGTTGCAGTACTGCTTATCATTTAGCTAAAATGGGAATTAAAGATGTTGTTTTATTGGAAAGAAAAAGTATCTCATCCGGTACTTCATGGGCTGCTGCTGGTTTGTTGGGGCAATTATGGCCCACAGCAGCCCTGACCAAACTGGCAAAATACGGTTCTGATCTTTACGCGAACCTGGAAAAGGAAACAGGACAAGCGACCGGCTATAAGCGACATGGTTCCCTTCGAATTGCTCGCACAGCAGCCAGAAAGAGTGAGTTTATGAGGGCTTTAGGCATGGCGCGGACCTTTGGTATTAATATGGAAGAGATCAGTAAAGAAGAGGCCCAGAAACTGTTTCCTGTCATGCAGGTAGATGATGTCATTGGTGCCTGGTATCAGCCGGATGATGGTGTCGCCAATCCGGAAGATACCACCCAGGCTTTGGCCAAAGGTGCCCGAATGGGGGGTGTTCAGATTTTTGAGAAAACAGCGGTTCAGGATATTACGCTGAAAAATGGAAGTATCAATACAGTAGTGACCGATCAGGGTACCATCAATTGTGAAGTTGTGGTTAACTGTGCCGGAATGTGGGGTCGGGAAGTGGGCCAAATGGTCGGTGTTCATTTACCACTGCTGGCTGCCGAGCATATGCATATGACCACAGAACCTGTCGAAGGCGTTAATAAGGAAATGCCTTACTTAAGAGACATGGATGGTTTAATCTATATTAAAGAGGAGATGGGTGGTTTGCTGATGGGTGGTTTTGAACCCATCGCCAAAACCTGGGGTGTCGATGGAATACCTGCTGATTTCGAGCATACGCAATTGGAAGATGACTGGGATCAAATGGAAGTTTTTATTAATAATGCCATTCATCGGGTGCCAGCTTTTGAGACTGCCGGCGTTAATAGCCTGACAACGGTACCAGAGGCTTTTACCCCGGATACCGCTTATATGTTAGGTGAAGCACCGGGTGTCAGGAACTTTTTTGTTGCCACCGGCATGAACTCCGTTGGTATTACCAGTGCCGGTGGCGCTGGCATGGCCTTGGCCCATTGGATCATTGACGGGCATCCGGAACAGGATCTTTGGCCGGTTGATGTCAGAAAATACAGTAAGTGGCAGACCAATATGAAATACCTGGATGACCGGGTTCGGTCTGAATCTGTCGGTAATGTCTACGCCGATCATTGGCCCTTTAAACAAGCGACATCTGCCCGGGATATTATTTTATCATCGATTCATGACCGCCTCAAAGACCGGGGCGCCTGTTTTGGCCCCGTTTCTGGCTGGGAAAGAGCCAATTGGTTTGCCCCTGAAGGGGTAGAACCAAAATACGAATATGATTGGGGCCGCCAAAACTGGTTTAAATATTCGGGTGAGGAACACATGGCCATTCGGAACAATGTCGGTATTTATGATTTGAGTTCCATGGGGATATTCCTGGTACAAGGCAAAGATGCTGAAAAAGTACTACAGAATATTTGTGGTAATGATATTTCCGGCTCCATCGGGAAAGTTACCTACACGCAGCTATTAAATGAACGGGGTGGTATTGAAGCCGATCTTTCTGTCACCCATATGGATACCAATAAATTTTTCATTGTAACCGCTTGTGCCACAAGCGATCGAGATTTTGATTATATTCAAAAAAATATTCCGGAAACAGCCCATGCTGTTATCACGGATGTGACTTATTCTTATACAATGCTGGCAGTAATGGGCCCAAATGCCAGGAAACTACTGAGTAAAGTCAGTAATGCAGATCTCTCCAATGAGGCTTTCCCTTTTGCAAGCGCGCAGGAAATTGAAATCGGTTATGGTACTGCTTATGCGATTCGAATGAGCTTTGTAGGTGAATTGGGTTGGGAACTTTATATCCCGACACCAATGGCACCACATATTTTTGACCTGTTAATGGAAGCCGGTAAAGAATTTGATGCGAAGCTGGTGGGATTGCATGCCATTGATTCTCTACGATTGGAAAAGGGTTATCGCCATTGGAGTTCCGATATCACTCCCGATGATACCCCCTATGAAGCGGGGTTAGGGTTCTGTGTCAAACTTGATAAAGGGGATTTTTTAGGACGGGAAGCCCTTATAAAGCAAAAAAAAGAGGGATTGAAACGAAAGTTGGTGATCTTCACATTGGAAGATGGAGAACCGCTCATTTACCATGATGAACCCATCCGTCGCAATGATGAAATTGTCTCAGAAAACACACATGGTTCCTATTCTCATGTAATGGGTTGTTCCATCGGTATGTGTTATCTAAAAAATGAGGCAGGTATCAGTGATGAGTGGATTTTAGATGGAAGCTATGATATCGAAGTTGAAGATGTAAGAGTGCCAATCAAGATCCATTTGAAACCACCTTATGATCCGAGTAACAAAAGTATCAAGATGTAAGTTTTACCGGCCGGGGTTTCCCCGGTCTATTTTCAATTTTTTTATAGGAGTTGTTGATGAAACGACCCATCAGAGCAGGAGCTTCCAGTAGTGATAGCTTCGGCCTGAATACGCTCACCAATGATGAAGCCTATCAGATCCATTTGGCGACATTAGAGATCCTGAAAGATACCGGTGTTTTCGTGGAAAGCCAGGAAGCACGGGATATTTTCGGGGGGGCAGGGGCACTGGTGAATGAAAAGACCAAAGTGGTTAAATTTCCACCTTATATCGTGGAAGATGCTATTCATTCAGCGCCGGATACCTACTATGCGTATGGCCGAATACCAGAAAGTGATGTTGTTTTAAATTCCAGCCGGGTAACTTTTACCAATTTCGGTGAAGGGATCATGTTTGTAGATCCTGAAACTAGGGAACATAGAGAAACCACCAAGGCTGACATCGAAATGACCGCCCGGATGATTGACTCACTGGACCATGTCGAAACCTATGAACGATGTATGTTGTCCCATGACAAACATCCTTCTGTTCAGGCGTTACACAATGCGGAAGCCTCTTTAACCAATACCACCAAACATCATTGGCTGGGACCTGTTGATCGCTATCAGTGTCGCAAAATTATTGAGGTATGCAGTGCCATTGCTGGTGGTCGGGATAATTTTAAAGAGCGACCCTTTTTAACCTTTGTCACCTGCCCCATCAGCCCGCTAAAACTATCGTCTCATCATACCGATATTATCAGTGAAGCGGCTGTAAACGGCATGGGTGTCAATTGTATCGGCATGGCCATGGCAGGCGCCTCATCTCCGATTCACCTGGCCGGAACACTGGTTCAGCAGAATTGTGAAATACTGGCCAGCCTGGTATTCGCCCAGCTGATTCAAAAGGGAACTCCCTTTATTTATGCCAGCTCGACCTGTCCCATGGATTTACGATTTGCCACAGCTTCAGTTGGTTCTCCGGAAACAGCTAAAATCAGCGCAGCGGTCGCACGCTTAGCGAATTATTACGGGCTTCCCTCTTTTGCTGCCGGTGGTTAGGGCGATAGCAAAATAGTAGACGCTCAATCTGGCCATGAGAAGACCATGACCGGCCTCCTACCAGCGTTGTCAGGGTGCAACGTTATTTACGGATTAGGAATGCTGGAAATGGGGATTACCTTCGATCTTGGACAGTTGGTGTTAGATAACGAAATCGCAGGTTTGATTAAACAAGCGGTTAAGGGTATCGAGGTTAACGATAAGACATTATCTGTGGACCTGATTAAAGAAATTGGTCCTTTTAAGGACTATTTGGCGCACAAATCTACTTATGACCATATGCGATCCATCAGCACACCGAAGCTGATCAATCGTCAGATGCGGCATCAGTGGGAGAAAACCGTCAATAAAGATGTTTATGAAAAGGCCTGGGATGAAGCGAAGCATATATTAGATACTTATACGCCTCCGCAATTATCCGAGTCTGTTTTGAAAGAGGTTCGCTCTATCGTCACCAAGGCGGAAGACGAAATGGGAGTTCCTCAGGACAAACGGTAGCTGGCCATAGCGAAGATTCCTGTTAGTTTTAAAGCGTATCTTCGCTTTCCCTCCTCTCTCCCCTTGATCAACTCCTCATCTCAATGCATAATGTTTCCTAAAACTAGATAGTACCTGAACGAAAAGTAGGTAATCTGCGGACATGTATTTTTTTTGGCATTCTCGTCCAGACACTTGATAAGTACCATTTTATTGCAAACATCATTTTGATAATCAAGCAGAAGGTGTTGGTTATGGGTTAATTTAACGATCTAAATGTATCGTGAAAAGAGGTAAATCGATGGAGCGCAGCATTTCAAGTACCAAACAGATATTGGAAGCAATGGCATTGGGTATTATTACCGTCCAGTTAGACGGAAATATTGCTTTTGCTAATTCACTCGCCCGGAAATTGCTAAATACGAATAGTGATCTCATAGGTACACCACTAAGTACTCTTCATAAACCCTTGCATGATTTGGTCTCTCAAAGTTTGACTCAAAATACCTCCTTTCAAATTCAACATCTTTTAGTCGCCCAAACGAAAGTCGAAGTCTGCATCTCTTTATTGAAAGAGAATGATAAAATATCTGGTGCCGTTTGTAATTTACGTGAATTATCAACCGTTGAGCAATCAGCAAGGATGCTAGCCAGTTTTAAAAATCTCAGTGAACAATTTGAAACCGTATTTAATTTCAGTACCTGTGGAATATATATATTGGATCATCAGGGGGTGGTCATTAGAGTCAACCCTGTGGCACCAGGATTGATTGGGCTAAAAGCCAGTGATCTGGTTGGTAAAAAAATTAAATCACTCGTTGACCATAAAATCATTGATGAAGCAACAACTCTTGATATTCTTAAATCAAAAAAACCGGTGATCAAAAGTCTGTATGTGATTAAAAACCGTAAATATATTTTATCATCCGGGACCCCTGTTTTAGATAAGAAAGGAAAC
>Ga0307989_1000952_pt1 | contig 16745 bp, 13 predicted proteins | sample EllFjometagen185_FD_203164 | JGI IMG/M metagenome (GOLD analysis project Ga0307989, IMG submission 203164) | Marine microbial communities from Ellis Fjord, Antarctic Ocean - #185 | ecosystem: Environmental > Aquatic > Marine > Unclassified | place: Southern Ocean | collected 2014-10-08
GACGCACAATTTACTTCAATGGTGAGTTTGACCTTTATATGATATTGGCTGGGTTAAGCGGATCACTATTATTATTTGCATTCCTTGCATTCTTTTTCAACATTGTGATGAGTCTGGGACTGTTTGGTGTTATTGGAATTTTTACTCCATCCAAGCTTGATAGTAAACTATTAGTTCCTGAAGAAAAATAAAAAACTAATACAATTACAAATTGTAAAGAGGTTAGCTCAATTATGGGTTAGCCTCTCTTTTTATTGACAAAATGCAATATTAAGCCATATTTTGCAATATTATTTGCAATATTTGGCTTAAATTTGTATATTTGCAAGCAATATTAAGCATAATTTGTATAAATATGTATCTACGAAAAGCAGCAAAACAAATAAACAACTGGCTAAATAAGTCTGAAATAATTATTATTTATGGAGCGAGACAAGTAGGCAAAACTACATTAGTAAAAATGATACTAAAGACACATTCTGACAGTGTGTTATTAAACTGTGAAAATCCAAATGTGTTAAGTACTCTTGAAAGTAGAGACCTTTCGGCAATCAATGCTTTGTTTTCAGGAAAGAAAATAATTGCACTTGATGAGGCGCAAACAATCCCAGACATAGGAAGCATATTAAAACTAATTTATGACGAGATGCCTCAATATAAACTTATTGCTACGGGCTCTAGTAGTTTTGATTTGTTAAATCAACTAGGAGAACCACTTACAGGCAGGAATGTAAAATTTAGAATTTTTCCTTTATCAATTAGCGAGTTAAGTGATAAAAATGGATGGCTCTGGACACTAGATAATTTGAATATGCTATTGGTATTTGGAAATTATCCTGGCGTAGTTGACCTTGCTGTAAATCAAAAAGTGCAAAAACTTACGGAGCTAAGTACTGATTACTTATTTAAAGATGTTTTCGCTTACGAGAAAATTAAAAATCCTACAATAATACGTAAACTGATAAAAGCACTTGCAATGCAAGTTGGGTCTCAGGTATCAACGAATGAATTATCAAATTTACTTGGAATTTCACGTCAATTAGTTGACATATATATTGATTTGCTTGAAAAAAGTTTTATTATTTTTTCATTAGAGTCATTTAGTTCAAATATGAGAAATGAAATCAAAAAGAGTAGAAAATATTTCTTCTACGACAATGGTATTCTAAATTCTGTAATTGGAAATTTTAATCTAATATTAAATAGAAATGATACGGGGACATTATGGGAAAACTTTTGTATTGCCGAAAGATTAAAATTTAACCACAATAACAACAGATTTGCCAACCTATATTTCTGGCGAACGTATGATGGTGCCGAAATAGATTTAATTGAAGAGGTAAATGGAGAACTAAAAGCTTTTGAGTTTAAGATGGGAATTAAAAGAAAAATAAGTATCCCTAGTAGCTTTTCTTTAAAATACGGAGTTGATAAACTAACTGTTATAACGCCAAACAATCTACAACTACTTATTAACTAACTGGCATTGTTTCTGTAAGAATTATTTGTTACTGTGGCTGATGCTAATAAATAAGCTTCTATCGCAACTGTGGCTTCTTTCGTAACTATTACGGATGACGCAACAGAAGCAATAGCAACAACAGTAACCACAGCAGCAACATCAAACAACACAAATCTTTTCATATCTTTGGCTCAAATTAAACCAAATTGAATAATCATGTCAGAATATATAAATAATACCGAACAACGAATAAACGAGCTTTACGACTTCACTAAACAGATTATTAATAAAGGTAAAGGAATTGATCTTGTAAAGAAATATGAAGAAGTTATTGATAATGTACAGCCGTTTGATGTAATTGTTATTGTGGACAGATTATTTAAGGAGCAATTTGAGCTGAATGATTTGAAGACAGGAATAAATAAAACACTAAATATGTTTTACCGGGGCTTAATAAATCAACAAATCCCTGATTATACTAAGATACCATTTTTAGCATCATTGTGGCACGAAAATAATGCTTTAAATACTAAACTTATAGAGCTTCGTCCACTAGTTAAAAAACTTAATAGTAAGGAAAACTCATCTGAAGAGTTTCAGAGCGTACTGAAAGAAATAGGAACAAAAGTTACGGAACTTAATGATTTTGAAGTTCATTATATCAAAAAAGAGAATATTCTTTTTCCTTATGTTGAAAAGCAACTATCTGAATATCAATGTCAATCGGTTATGTGGTCATATCATGACGACATTAGGCTAAATATAAAAGATATAAACAAACTAACTAAGGAGCAATCACCTAACATGAAGCTTCTTAATCGTAAAATTGGAGATCTATTTTTTGCTATGTACACCATCAGGTTTAGGGAAGAATACATACTATTCCCGGTTATTTCAAATATGTTTAACTATGATGAATGGCATTCAATGCTCAGCCAAAGTTATGAAGTGGGATTTGCATTCATTTCACCTCCTAAAAAACCACTGAATAAGGAGTCGACAATTGAAAGTACAATCGAAGCTAATAAGATAATAAGCCATTCTAATTTCACTGATAGTTTAATAGATTTAAATACTGGTCAGCTAACAATTGATCAGATTATATTAATGATCAACAACTTACCTGTTGATGTAACTTATGTTGATGAGAATGATGAGGTGCGCTATTTTTCAACACCAAGTCATAGAATTTTCCCACGATCAAAGGCAATTATTGGGCGTTTGGTTGAAAATTGTCATCCACCATCCAGCGTTCACATTGTTAAAGACCTCATTGATGCTTTTAAGTCTGGAGAAAAAGACCAGGAAAGTTTTTGGATAGAAATGGGTAACAAATTTATACTTATCAGATATTACGCGCTACGTGATGAAGAGGGTAGTTACAAAGGTACCTTAGAAGTAAGTGAGGAAGTATCTTCCATTAGAAAATTAACTGGAGAAAAAAGGCTGATGGAATAAAAAAAGCTAAAGGCCAATGGAATTAGCACATTTTCATTGGACTCTTATTTTTTCGTTAAGATTGTTTATCTCAATAACAAGCATTTCTCTTTGCTAATTAAAACACGGTAGATTCAACTAGCAAATGCAACTATAGCATTTAAAAATAAATAGTAAAATATGGCAAATTAGCATTAATTTTGCCAATGCTTTTTCAGTTGGAATAATTATTGATAAGATAACACTACAATATATAAGAATAATTATGTTAGGTATATTTAAAAAGATTTTTGGTGATAAATCTAAAAAAGATTTAAAAGAAATAAATCCATTTGTTGATAAGATTAAGAATGTTTACGAAGATATTAAAGGTCTTACTAACGATGAGTTACGTGCTAAAACTGCATATTTTAAAGAGCGCGTTGCAGAGCATATAAGCGAGGAAGAAACCGAAATAACACGGCTAAAAAAACTGATGTCATCTACTCTTGATATGGATGTTGATGAGAAAGAGAAAAATTACATAACCATTGACAAACTTGAGAAAAAAAGTTATGATAAATCACAGGAAATACTAAATGAAATTCTTCCTGAAGCTTTTTCGGTAATGAAAGAAACTGCTCGTAGATTTACTGAAAATGATGCTGTTGAAGTAACTGCTAATGATTTTGATGGTGATTTGAGCACAGCATATGATAGCATAAATATTGTAGGCGACAAGGCCAATTTTGATAGCACTTGGCTTGCTGGAGGTAATACAATTACGTGGGATATGATTCATTATGATGTACAGCTAATTGGCGGAACTGTATTGCACCAAGGTAAAATTGCTGAGATGGCAACAGGTGAGGGTAAGACTCTTGTAGCAACGCTACCAGTATACCTTAATGCTCTAACAGGCAAGGGAGTGCATATAGTTACTGTTAATGATTACTTGGCAAAACGAGATTCACAATGGATGGGAATGTTGTATATGTTTCATGGTATGAGTGTTGACTGTATTGATAATCACCAGCCAAATACCGCCGAGCGCAGAAAAGCATATCTTGCTGATGTTACTTTTGGTACGAATAATGAGTTTGGTTTCGATTACTTGCGTGACAATATGACAGGTAACCCAGAGGAGCTTGTACAGCGTCCACATAATTATGTTATTGTGGATGAGGTTGACTCAGTATTGATTGATGATGCTAGAACTCCTTTAATTATTTCGGGACCAACTCCAAAAGGTGATATTCATGAATTTGATAACCTTAAAGCTGATGTGCAAAAATTATTTAATGCTCAAAAAAGCCTTGTTTCAAAAATATTGGTAGAGGGTAAAAATCTGTTAAAAGACAGAAGCAATAATGATAATGTTAAAAAAGGCGGTGATGCTCTTTTAAGGTCATATCATGGTTTACCAAAGAATAAAGCTCTTATTAAATTGTTGAGTGAAGAAGGTAATAAGCAGTTGATGCAGAAAACAGAAAGTTTTTATTTGCAAGAACAGGCAAAGCACATGCATATTATTGATGATGAGCTGTTTTTTGTAAATGATGAAAAACATAATTCTGTTGATCTAACAGAAAAAGGTATTGATTTGCTTACCAAATCGTATGATGATGATGGCTTTTTTATTATGCCTGATATTGGTGCTCGTGTGGCCGAACTGGAAACGGAGAGCCTATCTGAAAAAGATATGGCAGAACAAAAAAGCAAAATGATTCAGGATTATTCCATTAAATCAGAACGTATTCATACTGTTACTCAGCTACTTAAGGCGTATACGCTTTTTGAAATTGATGTGGAATATGTTATAATGGACAACAAAGTTAAAATTGTTGATGAGCAAACTGGTCGTGTTATGGAGGGTCGTCGTTATTCTGACGGATTACATCAGGCCATAGAAGCCAAGGAAAATTTAAAGGTTGAAGCAGCCACACAAACCTATGCAACAATTACTTTGCAGAATTATTTCCGCATGTATAAAAAGCTTGCTGGTATGACCGGTACTGCTGAGACTGAAGCGGGAGAATTGTGGGACATTTATAAACTTGACGTAATTGTTATTCCTACAAACAAACCTATTATTCGTGACGATAGGCAGGACTTTGTTTATAAAACAAAGCGTGAAAAATACAATGCTGTTATTGACGAAATAGAAAAGCTTGTTGCCGAAAACCGACCAGTTTTGGTTGGTACAACTTCTGTTGAAATTTCAGAGTTACTAAGTAGAATGCTTAACAGAAAGCAAATAACTCACAACGTGTTAAATGCTAAATTGCACCAGCGTGAAGCTCAGGTTGTAAAGGAAGCTGGACAGCCAGGTATGGTTACTATTGCTACAAACATGGCTGGTCGTGGTACTGATATTAAACTTGGTGATGGTGTTATTCGTTCGGGCGGACTTGCAATTATTGGTACCGAAAGGCATGATTCAAGACGTGTTGACCGTCAGCTTAGAGGCCGTGCTGGTCGTCAGGGTGATCCAGGAAGTTCACAATTTTTTGTTTCCTTGGAAGATGATTTGATGAGAATGTTTGGCTCGGGTCGTATTGCAGGAATTATGGATAAACTTGGGCTTGAAGAAGGCGAAGTAATTCAGCATTCGATGATTACCAAATCAATAGAGCGGGCACAAAAAAAGGTTGAAGAAAATAACTTTGGTGTTAGGAAGCGTTTGTTAGAGTACGATGATGTGATGAACTCACAACGTGAGGTTATTTACAAACGCCGCCGTCATGCTTTGTTTGGTGAAAGACTTTCTGTAGATATCTCGAATATGATTTATGATTTGTGCGAGCAAATTGTTACTGATTACCAGAGTGATAGTGATTACGAAGGTTTTAAAATGGAAGTGCTACGAACACTTGCTGCTGAACCTCCTGTTAACGAAGAAGATTTTGTTGGTATTGACTCAAACGAACTAGTTGACAAATTGGTTGAAGTAGTTTATTCTCAATATGTTGAAAAAAGAAACAAACTTGCTATTAATACGCTTCCGGTAATTAAGGATGTGTACGAAAATCAAAGTCAGTACGAAAATATTGCAATTCCTTTTTCTGATGGAATGCGTCAGGTACAGGTTATTGCAAATCTTAAAAAATCTGTTGAATCTGATGGTGCTGAGGTGCCAATTGCTTTTGAAAAAAGCATTACACTTTCAACAATTGATGATCTTTGGAAAGAGCAGCTACGTGAAATGGACGACCTTAAACAGTCGGTACAAAATGCTTCATACGAACAAAAAGATCCATTACTTATTTATAAGTTTGAATCCTTTGAGTTATTCAAGAAAATGATTCAAAAAATCAATAAAGATGTTGGCTCTTACTTGATTAAAGGTGATGTTTTTATGAAAAATGATGCTACTCTTAAGGAAGTTAAAATGCCACGTGGATTAGATCGTTCGCAGATGAAAGAAGAAAGAGGTGATTTACTCTCACAATCCAATAGCAATACTCAAGAGAAGCAAAAGCCACAGCCTGTAAAAGTTGAAAAAAGAGTGGGTAGAAATGACCCATGTCCTTGTGGTAGTGGCAAAAAATTTAAACATTGTCACGGAAAATAGCCGTAAAAAATGCTACCAATTAACACATTAGATAATTTTTTTTTACAGAAATATGAATCTAGTTGTTGACAATAATTATACCTTTACATTATTAAATTAAACACTAATACCATGAAAAGTAAAATTTTATATTCAGCAATAGTTTTGTTGATCTCTATTTCTTTATTGTATAGTGGCTGTAACCCTAAAAATCCGGTTGATCCACAATTTCCAACATATAGTTATATAGATCCAATTATTAATCCCCCTTCTGAATTTGAAATATTGTATAACATGAGTCTAAATGGCATCCAGCCTGCATACGTTACTTTTGAAAATGATGCCGTATGGGTTATTAGTAAACTTGGCGAAAGTAGAGTGAGTTTTGCAATAGCAAATGATACTTCAACTTACATTATAGAAAGTGTTGATACTGTTGGTTTAAAAGGAGGTTACGTGTATAGGTTTATTGCAAATAACAATAACTACCCCGATTTGTATAATTTTTTCACTCACTTTAGTAAGGTATCAGTTGATTATAATAATTTTGAACCAAAGTTTTAGTTTTTTTTAACTAAAAACATAAGCAATAATAATCTTAAACTATATTTCTTATATTTGTAATTATTAATTCGTAAATATTTAATTATGATTAAAAATTACCATGTAATTTACTTTTTTATTACTGTTTTATTTTTCCAAAGCTCTGTACTATTTTCTGCAAATGCAAAAACACCTATTAAAAAAGAACGACCAAAAGTAGGTTTAGTATTAAGTGGTGGTGGAGCAAAAGGGTTTGCTTACATCGGCTTACTAAGAGTTATGGAAGAGGTTGGTCTTCAGGTTGATTATGTTGGAGGCACAAGTATAGGAAGTATTGTGGCCGGTTTGTATGCGTTAGGTTATAGCCCTGATGAAATTGAGAAACAGGTTAGAAAGCAAGATTGGGCTAATTTATTAATAGATAAAATACCACGAAAATATATAGCATACGAAGAAAAAGAGTTTCTTGAGAATTCATTAATTTCGTTGCCCATTAATAAGCGAAAAATAGGATTAAAGCAGGCTATGTATCAGGGGCAACAGGTTAATCTACTGTTAAATAGGTTTTTTTCTCCAGCATGGCTTACTACCGACTTTAGTGAATTTCAAACCCCATTTCTATGCGTTGCTACAAACTTGTTTAATGGAGATGCTATAGTGCTAAAGGAAGGTTATTTACCAAAGGCAATTCGTGCGAGTATGTCAATACCGGGATATTTCTCACCTACACACTATAATGGATACTATCTTGTTGATGGTGGTATTGTTGATAATTATCCTGCAGATAAGTTAATAGAAGAAGGGGCGCAATTACTTGTTGGTGGAGATGTGCAATCTGGTCTTGCTGATAGCATATCAAAGCTTAGTTCTCTGACTCAGATAATTACCCAAATAGTTTTTTTTCATGGAGAAGCTGCCAATAATGAAGCTGCAAAGCTTATTGAATTGAATATTCGCTTTGATGTTGATGCCGGGATGATGGATTTTACTGATTATGAGAATATTATTGCTTATGGAGAAAAAGTTGCAAGGGAGCATTATGACGAACTTAAACATCTGTCGGATTCTTTAAATGCTATTGAGTATGTGCCATTAAAGGAGTATACAACTAAACCACTTGATACTTATAATATAGCCAAGGTAATATATAGAGGTAATAAAAAAATGTCTACAATTTATTTGGATAATTATTTTGAACGCTTTGAGAATAGTGTGATTTCAATTGATGAACTTGAGCATGTGATAACCAGAGTTTATGGGACAAAATTTTTTAAGCATGTATTTTATGAGTTAGAACCTGTAGGCGATGGTAAGGCAAATTTAATAATAGATGTTGAGGAAAGTGATCCAGGTTATGTATCAGCTTCTGTTCATTATGACACTGACTATGGTGGAAACATCCGTTTAAATGGTATATTTAGAAATGTATTGGGGCACAGAAGTAAGTTATTTACAGAGTTAATATTGGGTGGTAATCCTCGTTTTAGAGCTTTATACTTAATATCTAATGGTGCTAAGCCTGGATTTGGTACTGAAGTAGATATGTATGAATTTAAGTTTGACTATTATAAAGATGATGTGTTCAATAATAGTTTTGCTTTCATTAATTATAAATCATCACTTTTTGTGACTTCGATATACAATAATTTATATAGCCTTAAAGCTGGGTTTGAATATGAATACTTTAAGTTTGTTTCTACCACTCCTGATACAGAATATAAGGAATATGAGAATTTCAATAGTTATGGAAACTTTTTTGTTAAATTTAGAGCAGATACGCGTAATAAAGCATATTTTTCAACAAGTGGTTTTAAGGCAGAGTTTACAGCCTTTTATATAATGACTTTATCTAAAGGTTGGGCTGATTCGTTATTTACAAACTCATTTGTTATGTATGCTAAATATGATCTTAATATTAACCTTATACCTAAGTTAACTCTTAAACCTGGATTTTTTGTTGGTGGTACATTAAAGCAAAATGCAACACCTGTGAATCATTTATTTGGGGTTGGTGGTCTAAATGACATAAATTATGTAGACACTTTTGTGCCGTTTACAGGAGTTCATTTTGTTCAACGGTTTGGTTATTACGCAGCAATTGTACGTTTAAAATTACAGTATAATGTTTACAAAAAGTTATATCTAACGTTTCGGTCTGATGTTGGAGCCACAACTAATATTATTGAGGATATAATTGATCCTAGTTATACAATGTTTGGTTATGGATTAACTGCATCATATGATAGTTTTATTGGTCCTGTAGAGTTTACAGTTATGGGGTCTAATATAAACCCATCTCTTTCTGTTTTTGCTAATATTGGATTTAATTTTTAAAAAAAAGATATATTTATATGTATAAACGAGTATTATTAAAATTAAGTGGTGAAGCCCTTATGGGAAGTCAGGAATATGGAATCGACCCTGTTACTCTTGCCAGTTACTGTGAAGATATTAAAGAAATAGTTGATAAAAAAGTACACGTTGCCATTGTAATAGGTGGAGGTAATATTTTTAGAGGATTACAAGGTGCTGCCAAAGGAATGGACAGAGTACAAGGCGATTATATGGGGATGTTGGCAACTGTTATTAACTCTATGGCATTGCAAGCTGAGCTTGAAAAACAAGGCGTTAAAGTTAAGTTACTATCAGGTATTTCAATCGACCCAATTGCCGAATCAACTAGTGGTAGAAAAGCAAAACAATATCTTAACGAAGGTTATGTTGTTATTATTGGCGGAGGTACCGGTAATCCATTTTTCACAACTGATTCTGCATCTGCTTTGCGTGGTGTAGAAATTAGTGCTGATATATTGTTAAAAGGTACCAGGGTTGATGGTGTTTATACAGCCGACCCCGAAAAAGATCCCAATGCTATAAAATATAGTACCATTACATTTGACGAAGCATACAGCAAAAATTTAAAGATAATGGACATGACTGCCTTTACTCTATGCAAGGAAAATGACTTGCCAATTCTGGTATTTGACATGAACACAAAAGGCAATTTATTAAAAGTTGTTTTGGGTAAAGATATTGGAACTGTTATTAAATAATAATTTTTTATTAAAATTATAGGAATACGATTAGAAATTGTACTTTTGTGAGAATTAATATTTGAAGCCATGACAGACGATGCAATACTATGTTTAGAAGAAGTTGAAGAAAATATGCAAGATGCTATTACTCACCTTAATAAAGAATTTTTAAAAGTTAGAGCTGGAAAAGCAAGTCCATCAATGTTAATTGGCGTAAGGGTGGAGTATTATGGCACATCTACTCCTATTGAACAAACTTCAAGTATTAATACTCCTGATGCTCGTCAAATAATTGTTCAACCATTTGATAGAAGTACAATTAATGATATTGAAAAGGCAATTTTAAATGCTAACCTTGGTTTTAATCCGCAAAATGAAGGTGACTTAATTAGAATAAATGTTCCACCTTTAACCGAAGAACGCAGATTAGACCTTGTTAAAAAGGCTAAAGAAATTACTGAGGATACTAAAATTGGGATACGTAATGCCAGAAAGAATGGTAATGACGAAGCAAAGAAACTTGAAAAGGAAGATAGTTTATCTGAAGATGATTCAAAAAAATTAATGGAAGAGATCCAAAATCTTACTGATAATTATTCTAAAAAAGTTGACAACTTATTTGAAGATAAGGAGAAGGATATACTTACCGTTTAAATTCCAAATAGCAACTATCAAACATCAAACACAGCATGGAGGTATACAATTAATTTTTATCTAGCTTCTCTTGCTTGCGCTTTTCTTTTTTTGTCTTCTTCTCAGTAAACCACTTAATTTTCTTTATCATATTAAAAGCAAACTTGGCAATATTAGTGGAAGTAAGGAACGAATCGTAAGCCTTGCCAATTATTTGATGAGCAATATTTGTAAAGGTGATACTATTACCTAATTCGTTTACTTTATTGTTTAGTTTTTCTTTTTGCTCAATTAATTCATCATACTCCTTCTTAATATGTTTTGTAAGAGCATCTTTTGATTCAAATGTATATGTTGTATCTATTGATTCATCATCATCAAATAAAATTCTACCAAGTATTTTACGAGAGAGATTAAAAATTAGCTTTTGACGGTAAATATATACAAGAAAGCCTAATAATGTATAAAATGTCGCAACTACAATATATCCTGTGCCAATACCTAGATCAGTAATATCTCCAAACCATCCTGCAAAAGCAAAAGAAACAAAAAGCAATACAAAGCTGCCGAAAGCAAGTAGTAACACAAGTATCAACAAATAAGAAGAGAGTTCTCCCATCCTCTTAGCCCATATAAGCTTATTGTATTTTATTTCTTTATCAATAAATGATTTAAACTCCTCTATGGTTTCTTGTAGTGGAATCCCAATATTATCATATTCCATAAAATAATCTGTAATAAAAATAGTTCAAAAGAATCATACAGCCAGAAATTAGTAAAGTCTAAATAACTGACTGTAAGCACATTAAAAGTATGTTTGTATTAGTAATATTTTAGTAAACTAATATTTACTAATTATTTTACTAATTATTTACTTTGCTTTGGCTTTTACATCATCAAGCAAATTGCTTGCACTATTCTTAACAGTTTCAAGAGTTTCGGCTGTACTTTCTTTAACATCTTCCATTAAATCTGTCATAGAATCTTTTAAATCATCAAACTTATCATATAGCTCGTCAGATAATTCTTTTGATTTGTCACCAAGTTTTTTTCTTGTTTCCTCACCTGTTTCTGGTGCAAATAATAATCCTGCCAATACACCAACTGCTAATCCTGCCACAAAGGCAAACCCTGAACTTGAATTTTTTTCACTCATATCAATAATTTTTAAAGGTTAATTTACAAAAGCTGTTTATCTTAAAAAATAACTCAAACTAGCATAAAGTTATTCTCTTATAGTATAGTGTTTTACCGTAAAAAGGTTACATTCTGCTCGTTAAATATTTTACCAATTTCATTTGTTGCATAAACTGACGGGCAATCACCTTAATTATAGTATAAGTTGGTATAGCCAAAATCATGCCAGTTATTCCTGCTATTTTACCTCCCAAAATAATTGCCAAAAATACTTCCACGGGATGTGCTTTTACTCTTTTTGAATAAATTAGAGGTTGTAATACAAAATTATCAAGTAGGTTAGCACCACCAAAAACACCTAATACACTTACAACCGTAAAAATAATTAAGCTATATTCTCCAGCACTCACCACTGATAATGTCGCCAAAATTATACCGATAATCATTCCAATAACAGGACCTAAATATGGTATTACATTCATTAGTCCCCCAAAAAAGCCAATGAGTAAAGCATTTGGCACACCAAGGATTAGTAGCCCTATTGTCTCTAATGTCATCATTATTATAATCTCAACAAGTATACCATGAAAATATCGCACAAGAAGGAATTTAGATTCATGAAGAGCTTTATCAAGATCTTCAACATACTTCTCAGGTGAAAGAATTAATATGAAATTCTTTAATAGTTTTTCATCAACTAAAAAGTAGTATGTAAGAAAAACTACAATAAATGCCCCCATAAACAGTGAACCTGTTGTGCTGATAATATTTGTGAAAAAATTTGTAAATCTTGCCAAGCTAATCACATCTAATATTTGACTTTGCAGATATATAGCAAGAGTTTCGCCCGAGTTAATAATATTATACTGTACTAAAAAAGCATCAAGATTATCCATAGGACCTTGATAATGAGCAATTAATTCATTTACATCAATTGTTGAAATGATATTTCCTTGTCTTATTATTAAAGGAACAATTAATACCATAAATAAACCAAAAACAAATATCATTACAAGCAGAGCCACTCCGGCACTTAAGGAATGTGAAATTTTCTTTTTCCTTATTTTTATCTTATCAAGTTGCTTAACAAGTGGTGTTCCCATCATCGATAAAAAAGTAGCTATTAGTATGTATGCAAGTACATCAGCAAAGTACCAGCCCATAAAAATAACTATGCTAAATCCAATTATAGGTTTTATGTATTGAAAAATACTGTCTTTCATTTATAATGATAATATGAGTTGTAAAAGTAATAAAAATATGTCTGCTATTTTTTTATTATTAAAAGAGAAATACTGATTATCCGTATTATTAATTTGGTTGTGTGTTTATTATACCAACTATAATTGATAAAAATAATTTTACAAAGCCTTAACGATTATTGTAACGTAATAGTTAACAATTAATTTCATAACAATTTAAAACATATAATACAAACTCAGCTTATATGCAAAGTTTTTTGCCGGAATATCAAACCCATAAGGTCCATATCTATAAAGCACACCAGCTCCTAAGTCGTAAATTTGCAGATTAAGTAATTTTCTAATAATTATTCCCGATTCATAATATCCTTTTTCCAATGTACTAAAATCTATATTATGATGATTAGCTATATTACCCATTGTTCCAAAAGCAATATTTGTAACAACTAGTAATTCAGGGTTATAGTTACCAAAACTAAAGAGTAAATTTTTGAAATTATGAGTAAGAAATAATGAAATGTATCTATCAGAATAAAACTCATTTGCACGCATGGTGCCAAAACTACCCGGCGCATATATTGTAAACTCATTGTACGTACCCACACCACTATACAAATTTGAAATGGGTAACTGACCAATTATAATTCCTGTTTTAATTGTTACCTGACTTTCGCCAACATACTTAAAGTTGTGATTGTAAGCTACTTTTAAATCAAATCTATTATACTCAAATTCACCATTAAATACTCCATTTAAGCCTTGGGAATACTTAAACCACACAATTGGATAGTTAGATCCGAGTGAGATGCTACTTTTTGTTGTTTGCAATACTTTCTCACGAAATGCAAATCTAAAACCCACGTTAAAATCAGTTGTGCTAAAGGATGTTATGGGAGTTGAAGGCAAGTCGCTGCTTTCGAAATAATAATTCTCATATGGATATTTATTTTGAACACGTGCCCCAATATTCCATTTGAAATCACGCAATGGTTTAACTCTAAAAGTATAATTAATTTCACCTCCAACGGTAGTATTCATTTGTTTAAAAAAGAATTCATAGAAATACTCAGGACGCCAAGCTTGTAATTTATCATCAAAAAACTCTACGCCGCCACTTGGGGTAACATTATTATAAGCATCTATTCTAATTGATGATTCTGAAGGCTTGTGAACGTCTATTGTAAAATCTCCACCATATTTTGCCGATTTATCTCTAAAGCCATATCCCCAATATCCGCCCACAGTAAATAATTTTGATACTTTATTGTTTGTATGTAATCCAAGTCCTAAATACAATCCTTCATAATTATTGTAATGAAAAAGTTTACCAAAGTCTACATTTAAAAAGCCAATTGGAATTTTACCAGTTATAAGAGTTTGAAATGTAGCAGCCATCTTGTCAAAATTTTCAGCTTTGCCAATGGAGTCAATAATTCTGTATGTTTCCAGTTCTCTTTCTGTTAAGCTATTAGTTCGGTAATTATTCCAGTATTCAGTATTTCGGTCAGTGGCATCTTCTTCAATTTCTACTTCGTGGTAGCTAAAATCTTTTTTCTTTAAATCAGGGTTCAAATTAACATCCTTGATGTAACTTCTTCCCATACCAATTAATGGATAATTATTTTTGCCATCATTAGCTGATGCCATATTAAAAGTAATATCAGTAACTAATTGAACTGGGAACCAATGACCTTGGATAAACTCATACCCTTGTTGAATTTTTACAGAAATGTTTTCTGTTTCATCCATTGGCTCAGCTTTAACATTTTGAATTGCCCACTTATTACTACTAATATGTAGAAATCCCTTCATGCCAACAAATTTGGTGTTCTTCATTGGTCTGAATGAAATAATAAACACTGTATCATTGATTTCTGAATATGTTGTGTCTTCAATTAAAAAAAAGTACTTGTTAGTACTCCCTTTGCTTATGGGATTTACATAACTGTTTCCTGCTATTTGAATTTGTTCATCATAAAACGATGTTGATTGAAGCTGAGAAATCATAAAAGCCATTATAGGGTCGTTAAGTCCTGATATACGTGTGGCAATTACAGTTTCCTGATTTAAACCAGGTGCCATATACTTACGTTCTGTAACAGATTCCATTATGAACAAATCTTGCTTTTTTAGAAAATCTCTAACCTTTAATTCGTTAGTATCGAGTATTGTATAATCCTTTTTCATTACTGAATCAGCATCAACAGTAAAAATCATTTTATCATATGAAGTGTATGTAAATGATGTTAATTTTTCAGGGTTATTTATGTTACGATTGGCGATTACATTGTTTATAATTCTATGAGCGGGGTTTTCTCCCGGAAATATCTTAACTTCATTTAGATTTATAATTTTGGGAGTTAGTGAAATTAATTGCTCTTTTTTACTGAAGTCGATCTCATAATTTAATGCTTCGTATCCCACGTAAGATAGTTTAAGGCAGCAATTTTTTGTGGTAGTAACTATTATGAATTTCCCATCAATATCGGTAGTTGCACCCCATCCATCCGACAATATGTTAACAAATGCCAATGGCTCATTTGTTTTATTATCGATAACAGTGCCTGCAATTTTAGTTTGTTGAGCTACTAATATATTGGATAGTAATATGAGGATACTGAAAATTATGATTTTTTGATGCATTGGATTAGTAACAGTTTGTGTAGTTTTTGTTTACCGCAGAGGCGTAAAGACGCAAAGTATTAATTATCTGCTTTAAAGTCTTGGCAGATTTATTATTATCACAAAAGTCTAAGTTTGTCATTATTTTTATGTCTGTCCTTATCTCTAATTTCTTTTTTAATTAAATTTTTAGAAAGAGCATCAGTTAAATCAATACCAGTTTGATTTGCAAGACAAATAATAACAAAAAGCACATCAGCTAATTCATCACCAAGGTCGTGTTTTTCATCCGATTTTTTAAAAGATTGTTCACCATACTTTCGTGAAATAATGCGTGCTACTTCTCCAACTTCTTCTGTTAAAATTGCCATGTTTGTAAGTTCGTTAAAATATCTTACGCCAGTGGTATTAATCCAGTCGTCAACCAATTGTTGTGCTTCCTTGATAGTCATTTATTTAAATTTAATATTATAGTATTGTATGCAGGCTAAAATAGTTAATTTTGCCGCCCATATGGAATCAATAAAGGAATTTACAAAGGGCATGGATTTTACTGTTAAAACATTTGCCGGACTTGAAGACGGGTTGGCAGCTGAACTTAAGGAATTAGGTGCCAGCGATGTTGAAGTTATTAAACGTGGGGCTACTTTTCGTGGTGATGAAGAGCTGATGTACAAGGTTAATTACATGTCTCGCTTAGCAATAAGAGTATTAAAACCAATTGGTGTTTTTGAAGTTAAAGGTGAAGAGCAGTTATACGAAAAGGTTCGTAAGATTAAATGGATGGATGTTTTTAATCTGAATCAAACATTTTCGGTGGATGCCAATTTGTTTCATTCAGAAATGGATCATTCGCATTATGCTGCTTTAAAAACAAAAGATGCCATTGTTGATCAGTTTAGAGACGCAACCGGAAAACGTCCTTGGGTAAATGTTGAAAATCCTGATATTTACATCGATGTACATATAAGTCATAATGTTTGTACTATTTCGCTTGATAGTTCGGGGGAATCTCTACACAGACGTGAATACAAAATTGCTGCTGATAAAGCTCCAATTAATGAAGTATTGGCTGCCGGTATGATTAATTTATCGGGATGGAAATGCGATGTTGACTTTTATGATCCAATGTGTGGCTCAGG
>Ga0307989_1000953_pt1 | contig 16744 bp, 16 predicted proteins | sample EllFjometagen185_FD_203164 | JGI IMG/M metagenome (GOLD analysis project Ga0307989, IMG submission 203164) | Marine microbial communities from Ellis Fjord, Antarctic Ocean - #185 | ecosystem: Environmental > Aquatic > Marine > Unclassified | place: Southern Ocean | collected 2014-10-08
CGAATTCAAAGTTGGTAGTAATAAAAACTTTGATCATCAATTTCAAAGTTGGTAGTAATAAATTTGTAAACTCAAAGTTGTTAGTAGTAATAAAAAGTTTGGTGATCGAATTCAAAGTTGGTAGTAATAAAAAGTTTGGTGATCAAATTCAAAGTTGGTAGTAATAAAAAGTTTGATCATCAATTTCAAAGTTGGTAGTAATAAATTTGTAAACTCAAAGTTGTTAGTAGTAATAAAAAGTTTGGTGATCAAATTCAAAGTTGGTAGTAATAAAAAGTTTGATCATCAATTTCAAAGTTGGTAATATAAATTTGTAAACTCAAAGTTGTTAGTAGTAATAAAAAGTTTGGTGATCGAATTCAAAGTTGGTAGTAAAATTATTTCGTATCAATTTCAAAGTTGGTAGTAATAAAAAGTTTGGTGATCGAATTCAAAGTTGGTAATATAAATTTGTAAACTCAAAGTTGTTAGTAGTAATAAAAAGTTTGGTGATCGAATTCAAAGTTGATAGTAATAAAAACTTTGATCATCAATTTCAAAGTTGGTAGTAATAAAAAGTTTGGTGATCGAATTCAAAGTTGGTAATATAAATTTGTAAACTCAAAGTTGTTAGTATAAAAAGTTTGGTGATCGAATTCAAAGTTGGTAGTAATAAATAACACCACATCATTTATTCGATTTGTATTGTTTTTTTATTTTTGATAAAAATAGTAAACATGTACTTCACTTCAATCCGAATTACAAACATCATTGTTACAGATTAATTACATAACATAACATAACATAACATAACATAACATATTGCTCGACCAATTCCATAAATAATTGCAATCATAGTTGTAATTTCTACTACTACAAACAACATGAAGTACATCCGATAACGATGCGGAGATTGGTCTGTTAAACTTATCAAATGTTGCATTACAAGAAAAATGTTTGGGTAAATCATAAATGTTTAGCAGGAAACCATATTTTCCATACTTGGAGTTTTCCATGTGAATGGTCGTATATATTTCGGATTGATTTGATAGCGAATTTGTCGTGATGGAATAATTTCAGACGCTGGTTCATTTTCGCTTTTATTTAGTTTAGACGATTTTGTGGAATGAGCAATATATTTATACATTTTTGTTTTTGTTTTTGTTTTTGTTTTTGTTTTTGTATAGGTTGTTGCGTACATACGTGGTTTTGAATATGTTTGTTTCGGTGTTGTCGAGTTCATTTTGTTTTTACGTAGTTTTCCATGTAAATAAGAAATTAATAAATCATATGTATGATTGATATATACATTGAATAATTGGCGATTTGTTTTCAATTCACTTGTTAATTTAAACCATTTAATTTCAGATATTTCTCGTTTGTCAAGAATCTTTGGAGTGTCATAATCCATCGGAAAGTTTTGAATAATATACATGAATACAAATTTGTGGTTTGTGTTTGTTACGATTTTTCGATCTTCACTTGCTAATTTAAACACATTCATTCCAGTTTCTTCATAACATTCACGTAGTCCAGCAATAAATGTACTTTCATTCGGTTCTACTTTCCCTTTTGGAAAACTCCATGCTTTTGAACCTACATTACGTACCAACAATATTTCATTGTTGTTATTTAAAATGATAACTCCTGCGATTGGCCATTTACGTATAATTCCATTATATAATCGAATGAACTTGTCGACCTTTTCTTCATCACAACTTGGAAAGAACACATTCACATAATTACGAAGTCCATTAATTTTATTTTTTGGTGCGGGTATTGTATATTGAGAGACCAAATCATCAATTTTGTCAATATATGTCCAATACAGTTTCATAAGGCGTCTCCCTAATAAATATATTTCGTTGTTCGATAGCGTATCTATCAAATTAAGTAATTCAACTACATCGGTATTCGTATCAGTATTTATCATAACTTCATTAATATTATATTGGTTATATAAGTTCGATAACGATTATATATATTTCAATATATATTTTTAGTTTGAAATTAAAACAACTTTCATTTTTTGAATATTAATTATTTAACTAACATTATTGAAATTAAAAAACACATTGTTCCATAAATTCATAATTACTCAATTACTTAACTACACAACTACTCAACTCAATTGTTATAACTCTGAACAGTAAGAAACAAAGAATCACATGAACCGCAATTTACAAGTATGATAAGCGTAAGCATAAGAACACGATTTACCAAAACCTCCCAAATGGGAAGTTCATTTCAAACTCAGTTGGTGAATCGAAATATGATTCATATTGTCTTTTTTGTATACGTTGAAAGTAATTAGGTTGATCAAACATACCATTTGGCATACAATGAGAATGTCTGCAATGATGGTATCTACAATTGTGATGTGTTGGTTGTTGAAAACCATATGACAAATGCGGAACAAGTTCACAATTATTGTTATTATTGCGTAGAGAACGTAAAATACGTTGATTCGAATTCAAGAACTGATTAAGTAAATCGTCATGTCTATTAATACGAATGATTGGAAACACATTTCTATCGACGTCGTATTCTGGTATGTTAATAAGACTATTATCAATTACTCTATTTCGACGTAATTTATCTTGTTTTTTCTTCCGTTTTTCGATCAATATATCTTTTACGTGTTTCATTGATTTCTTTTTCTTTCCACCGTCATTTTCTTCATCGTTATTGTTCTGTACCAGCAGATGATTACTTCTACCCGTCAAACAATCAGTCAATGATTGTTTCAAGTTCTGTTCTTTCCATTCTTTGAACTCATTTGCTGAAGAAAGATAGTGTTTCTTGTCGCCATTATATACCATGTAATCAGTTTCATTCTTTTTTGTTACTTTACAGTATCCTTTTGAAAACATACTTTTGATTTTTCCATCTTTCATTTCATATCCTTGGAAAAATACAGAATGCTTTCCATATGGAGTTTGTTGTGAACTGTTCAAATCATTTTTACTTGTTGATTGTTCGAATCGATTATCAACTTGTATATTTGTTTGTTCTTGTCCATGTATTTGTTGTTCATCAGTTTTAATCTCTTTTTCAGTTACATCCATGTCAATTTCATCGACTTTGACATCAATAACATTACGATTGTCAGACATAATTAATAATAGCAGGGGTTTTTATATTAGTGTTAATTAAATTTGAAAAAAATGGTGAATATGTAGATATAATCAATTCTCAAATTATTTTTTTCGTTTTTTTAAACACAAAAATAAAAATATTTCAATCTCATATCAATTATCACAATCACACAAATTACAAAATCCAATCACATAAAATGGGTTATGATTCACAACACTGATGTTGATGATAACACAATTGTTAAAACATACAAACAATTTAAATACGTCTAGTCAATTATCAAAAGAACCGTGATGGACAAAAGTTGATGAAACTCGAACACCAGAAGTCGAGATTAACGAGTGGTTTCCAATCGGATTTGATGATCATGTTTATGGAAACAATAGTTTAGTTTTATCATCAATTGAATTGAAATCTTTTCCTTTAAATCGTCCTACAATCAATTGATATGTAATATCATACAACGAATTATTCCATGTTTCATATTTCGCATAGTCGTCATCGAAATCCATTTTTGAATTGACAATCAACTTGTTTAAACATGTTGTTCGATTTGACAAACGCTGATTACAATTTACACAATGGACGGAATGTTTTTTTGTGAGACTGTTTTGAACGAGAAGCAAATTGTGTTTACTTTGGCAAATCTCACATTCATCGAATTTAATTTCGTCTATCTCTAATTCTGGATTGGTTAATTTGATTTGTAATATATTATAATACTCATTTCGAATATCAACATATTTTTTTACATCCGGTCGTTTGTCGGCATCATAAATCAATTCAGCAATTCGTTGAATTTCCTTAATTCGTTCGTCGAATAATTCTTTGTTTTCGTTAATCACTTTAATGTACAACTTCACTGTTTCATTAAACAATGTTCGTTCCAATTTATAGCAATCATGTGCTAACATCTGATCAACTACATCATGATTAACACGACTAATTACTTCTTTCAAAAAGTAATACAATGACGTATAATTAATATCATTCACACACTTGTCAATCACTTCACATCCAATTTCTTCCAATGACACATAAGTATCACGTTTAGTACAAATATTTAGATACCATTCAAACATTTGTGGATTACGATAAATAATATCTTTGACGATTAAATAATCGTCTTCTGAATCACCATTCTTCAAATTGATTGATATACTTGTATCATCTGCGACATTTAATAACCATACGATCGATTTCGCATCATCAACTCCGCGAATAAATAGGTGGTGTAGTGCTTTTGCGAACATTGTATTCATATCATATGATAAATCTTTCGCAATAAATGTTCCATAAAACCATTGAACCATGAACAAATCAATATATTGTGAACCACACAACTCTACAAACACATTGTCCATTCCAAAATCATTCGCAAATGATAAATTGTTTTCTTCTGCAATGTTATATACAATTTCAGCAACCAAATTTTTGTTATAACAACATGCGAATTTGAATATTTCGTACAATTGTGCAGATTTGTTGATTAATTCGTATTTAACAAGCATACGAACAAGATATTCAACCGTATTATTGTACGTCTCATCACTAATATAATCTTCAATTTCGCCAGTTGGTCGTCGAATAATGTCTTTCGTTGGTTCATAAATCAAATATAAACTTGGCATGTTCGGATTATATAAACCGATTATGTTACATGGATGAATTAATTGATTGATTTGACGTCCATTCTTGCATGTAGTTGAAATTGTATGAACAATATTTTCAATTTTATCAAAGTCGCTGTCTTCCAATAGCGCTTTACGTAATAAACATTCACCATATGAATAACGTTCACGTGTGTTCTCAGTCGTTTTAATTAGATTTTCGAAAACGTCAAATTGATTTTTGTCATATGCTAATTCAATCAAATTAATTTTGTTGTGTGTAAATAAAGGATAGATTTTGTCATTGTAGCGACGAGCAACTTCATTTGCAAATTTATGTTTTTTGTCAATCATCTGCCATAACAATTTGGATTTATTTTTGAATGTAGCGATTATTGCTAATGTCACAGTGTTGGTTATACAACTAATCATTTTAATTCAGGAATTAATGTATGAATATAGATACGTAAATGTGTATAAATGATTGAACTAAATAAATGTTTAAATTGTTTATGTATATAATTATTGACTAAAAAATAATTAACTTTAAACGATTGAAAACGAATGAGACACACACTAAACGTGTAAAGGAGTGATGACAAACAAAGAAATAATCATCAAAAAATGTAACGAGGTTGAGTGATAATATGTTTACATACTTAATATTTTCTTATATGCAATCACATAATACTCTGGTTTAATTACATTCCACAATCGTTTATACAACTGCAACAACTCGTTTTTGTCATCATCTACTTGTTGAGTTTTATTATATGTAGTTTTATCATCATCGTAATATATATTTCGTACATTAATTCCTGAATTAAAATGCCATATGATTTCTTGTATATCATCTTTCGTAACGTTGTGTTTTATCTTCATTACATGTTCAATATATTCATTCAAAATGTTTTCAAATCGAGTAAGTATTATATCTAACAATGATGGATATACATGAAAATCGAGTGCAGGTATAATAATGTGATTATTAGTCATTTCAATATCCAATGGAGGGCACACATATTCCAATTCAAAATCGTTGATTTCGATTGAGAAATAATCGAACTTATTAAGAAATCGGATATGCCATTCGTGTAATGAGTTGTTTATCATAACCATATCATTTTTCAAACCACCAAATGAACGTCGGAACAATAACGAATATAGAAAATTAACTTCGTGATCGGTAATTCTCTTTGTATCAATATGGATATAATCAAAATTGTCATGTGATACATTACTAACACATGGATCATAATATTTTGTTTCACATAATCCTTTCACAACACCTAATAACCACATCAATACTTTCAAACTAGGTTTATAACCATGTGTACATGCAGATGTGATCCAAATAATTACTGGTAAAATAGTAGTATGTAAGTAAACATCTTCATTCATAATTATTGCAATTCGTCGAATGAATTGTTTGAAATCGACTTTCATTAGTGTCCATGCAGTAACAACTGCGAGTTGTGTATGTTTACGTCGCACACATTTTTGTAATTGTGATTTGAGTAAAGATACGTTTGTCATGTATAGTTCGACTGGAAATGTATATGGTTCATAATCATTCTCATATATGCCAGATACAGTAATAGTGGTTGTGTTTTTCCATAGTGATGAATATAAAATCCCTTTATTTTGTTCAAGTGGCAATTGTGATGGTTCAATTAATGATTTATGTGACCAATATATGTATGGAATGAAATGATTGAAATCACAATGAAAATGTGAACGGATTGGTTCTACAACATCACCACTTCCATTGTACACAGTGAAAAATTGATCAAGATTTAATCGAATCATTTTAATCGATGTTCAACTTGTTATTTATTTATATTTGAATGGTGATAAACAAAATTACTCGTGTTCATTTTTTATACATATCAACAGGAATACAAAGATATATTATTTCAATTCATACACTATTGTAACTTACAAAGTGAAAATGATATTGAACTGCACATTGCTAATGTAAACTTAAATAGTTTTGATCTTGATTATATACAACATAATTTCATAAAAGATATTGAAATTAAGTCAATGGTTGGAGGGTTCTCACATACGTTTAATTGTATTATTTCTCAAATCATTGATTTGTTTGAATTTTAAACACCATAACTGTCAATTATTATCGGGTCAGTTTCCAAATTCGCGTATTCTTCATCTGTTATGTGTTTAATATGCTCTGGATGTACCACATATTTATCATTTCGTGTTATGTACACCGTACACTTTCTTATTTCGTTTTCTTTTTCATGTAATTGTTTAAAATAATTTGGATTTTGTTCATTCCATCGTTGAATTTCAACATCGAATCTTGAAACATCTGGAAGACCATAAATAGTTTTTTTGGTTTGTAGTTGGCATTTTTTACGTGTTTCTTCTGCCATTTTCCTATGTTTTTCAATTGTTCTTAACTTATATAAATCATATGTGTTTAATTGTTGGTGTGATTGTTCTGGAAGTTTATTTAAATCATATGTGGTATGTTTCATATTATGAACTGAAACTAATTTTCCAGCATTTTGAGTGATATATTCCATTTCAAATACAGTTGAAATTAATTTGTGATGTGTTATATTAAACATACGAATAATTTTTACTTTTTTGAAAAAACATATTGCAATAATTAAATCAATAAAAATTATTAAATAAATTATTACGTTGAATAATTTATTGATTGAATTACATTATTAACTGAATTACATTTTTACATATTCATTAAATAATTATGACTGAAAAAACTAATACCCCGAAATTAATTGTTATGTGTGGTTTGCAAGGTTCAGGAAAAACCACATTTAGTCAACACATGACAAAATGTTGTCATGATACTATGATTAGAATTAGTCAAGATGAAAGCAACAAAAAAACATGTCATACAGAAATTGCCAAACACAAATCAACCAATAAAATATTGATTGTTGATTGTTGTAATGGAACGTGCAAAGCGCGTGCAGAATGGTTGCAATACTTCAAAACCTCACAATTACCAATCTGGTGTATTTACTTAAAATCCGACCCAAATGAGTGCATTAAACGAATACGACAACGAAAAGAACATCCTACATTAAATAGTAATAGTCGAACAATCCCAATGATAGTCAGAACAATGAATAAACGTTTTGAAGAACCGACAACCGATGAAGGATTTGAACATGTAATTACATTGTCATCATTTGATCAAACGAATGAACTATTTCGACAATGGAAAATGCCAGAAATTACTACATCACTATAAATCAAAAACATAACAAATGCACAACAAAATAAACGAAGAAAATAAAACAAGTAACTACTAACATTGAGATCGATACGAAATATTTTTACTACTAACTTCGAATTCATCATCAAACTTTTTATTACTACTAACTTTGAAATTGTTCATCAAACTTTTTTATTACTATGTGTGAAAAGTTCGTGACATGAAAAAAACAAAATTATAAAAAAATAATAAAAATAAATAAAAATAAAAATTAAATATAAAACATAAGATCAATCAATAAGTAATTAAGTCTATTTACAATCACGCAACTAAACACTACGAATTGAATAAAATGATAAACAAACAATCGAAAGCATATATGTTGCAAAAAATGTCAAATGACCGAGAACAGTTTTACAAATGTTTGAAGATTGGGAACTATGATATAATGAAACTTGCAAAAAGTGGCACATATGATTGGTCAGCAAGTACATATAACATTAAAAAAGGTTCTGTCAGATGTCCAAATGATTGTAAATATTGTTATATTAAAACAATCGACATGCGATTCAAACGAAATGTAGATTTTGTAATCGATATTGAAAATCTTGTGTGTGATTCTGAACCGAAAAAAGTAACTAAACAATGGCGAAAAGTAACAGACGCGAACTCAAAATATATTATGATGCCATCATCTCATGATATATTTGACAATAATGTTAATGACATATGTGTGGTATCACATAAAATGATTGATGCGGGGCATGATGTACTACTTGTATCAAAACCCAGATTGAGTTGTATTGATTATATCATTGATTATTTCAAACGAACTCCTGATGAACAGTTTGCACAACGGCATATTGACTTTAAACTTACGATTGGTAGTTATGATAATTCAGATATTCGATTTTGGGAAGGGAATGCTCCGTCATTTGAAGAACGAATTGAATGTGTAAAACGATTACATGAAAATGGTTATACGGTTGGAATAAGTGCTGAACCATTGTTGACTACAAATCCAGTTCGATTGTTTGAGATACTTGAACCATATATTGATTCGATCTGGTTCGGTGAAATGAATTATTCGTCATCGTTAATTAAAGTTATAACTGCCGAAGATAAACTATATATTGACAAATTAAAGATTATTTCTTCTCAATTTCCGACATATATCAAACAATTGATGAATAATCGCAAAGTATATTGGAAAACCGGAGTTTTCAGATATTGTAAAACGAACAGTGTTAAACTATGATATGGATGAGGGGATAATAACACGAATAAAAAAAATGAAACATGTTAAACAAATTTCTTTGTTCATGTTTTATTTAAATTTAATAATGATTATGTGCTAAAGATTATATTTGCAAAATTAAACACAAATACAACCAAACAGATGAATCAACAAGATAAACAAGAACCGAAAGAAGAACAGAATGTAATTACAAAAGAACTTCTGGAAGATGATAAATATGAATATGATTTAACTTCACTGGAAAAAACTTTTCATACAACACAAAATTCAGAGAAAATAGATATATTGAATACACATGTTAGAGAATGCGAACATCAAAAATCTCAAAATGCAATTGATTGAAATAAATTCGAAGTGTGTAGTAATAACTAACCAAAAAGATGTGGAAAGATTTTGCATTATGATGATTAATGACTAATCAAGTACCATACTAAGTTTTCATTCAATGTGATAAGTATGATGAAATTATTAATTACTTTGTTGGTGATGTTCTCCAATTCTTCATCATCGCAATCAATCATTTCTTTTATTTTTGTGTCAATCGTGTAACCTACATTTTCATTGCTATTACCAAGCATCAATCCATTCTCATCTATCTGCACTTCATGATATTCAATTGCATTAATCCAATTGATTGTATGTGTAGGTATAGAAAGTGTTGATTTTTTATATGTATTATGAATAATATGTTTTGTGTGGATAGATGGAAACAACAATACACTTTTCATATTAACACTAGACACGTTATTCATATAATTTGCATACAGATGACTTACATAACTCGAAACTTCGTGTTGTTGTTTTAGAACTTTAATACTCTTGATAGTGTGTATATCGCAATCAATGATATACATATTAATATTTGGATCAAATACAAACTTCATTATGCGATTACGATTGTTATTATACTTAAATATGATATGCGGAAAACATAATTCAACAACGTCAATGATATTGTCTTCAACAACAAGCGATTTTGTTGTATTCCGATTAATGTTTTTTGCCCAATCAATTTTCAAAGTTACATATGAAAAGTATGAGTAATTCAAATCCTTATACATATCGACAATTATGTTGTCAATTTTTCGATATATCAATTCATCTTTACAAATGTGAAATATAAATCGAGTGTACTGTGTATTGTTACGAGTTATAAGGATTTGAATAAGTCGATTGATAATTGGTTCGTCTAACAATACATCATTGATTGTTTCTTTATATTTGTCAGTAACTATCAAATTATGGTTGATCAAAAATACATTTGATAATCCCATTTGTTTATATATCAATGATGCTATATAACATTTGTCAATCACATATCCTAATATATACATTAATGATCGATCAGTTCTTGTTTTAAACTATATGTTTGAATGTGATTTTATTCGATGACCATAAACGATGTATTTAATCGTATGGGCAATTATCATTACTGATTATTGACAAAGATTTGTCACGGACATTCAACTTCCGCATTTTTTAATAATTACAAAACACAAATAATTGTGTAAAGTAAATCAAATTATAATATACATCGATAGTTGAAAAAATAAAGATTTTCTTAAAAGTTCTTAATTATTTGATTTTTATTGGATTGTATTTGTTGATAACAATGAAAGAAAATGAAAATAATTTATTTTCATTTAAAAATATTTATCTTTTTTATTATAAGAAATTTTATTCATGATAAGCGATATACCAAATGATTTATTCGGTGGAGGAGTAGATATGTTATATGTCAATAATAACAAAATTCCACCACAAATACAAACACATTCGCATACTAAATTGATTTCAATGAAATCACAAATACATGCAGAACGACAACACTTAGTGGAAGAAGCGAGAAAAAAACGTCAAACACCAATTGTAAAAAAATCACTTGATATGCCTAATTTTAAGAAAGCACATAAACAAATTGTAGAATGGCACAAACGGTATCCTACATATGTAGATGATTTGGAAAAAGAAGAAGAACAGACAATTAAAAGAACTATACATACTACTAGAAATGAAACATATGTTATTCATCAAGATTATGCAAATGAATTGACTGAAGAACAACGTATAAATATTGAAACTAATCCAGATATCATTAACGCATATTTAGATTAATTGAATAAATCAACAAACTTTGAAATTACAACATCGAATGTGATTAATCCTTTTGAATCAATTTAAACTATATGTTTGAATGTAATTTTATTCAATGACCATAAACGGTGTATTTTATTTTCACACTTTGGAAATTGTGAAAGCGGAAAAATCTAAAACCCGAATTTATATTTCTCTTCTACATATAGGACAATTCTCATCCATTTTTTTTAACGTTTCATAACATTTTATACACATTTGATGTCGACTATCACATTTCATTCCGTAGATCATTACATCTTCTTCAACACATATATCACATGTTCCCATTCCAATTTCTTGTCTTTTTAATAGATATTGAATCACTTCTAAATGTCCATTTTTACATGCGTATCTAAACCCGTATTCATTATCTGCGTGAATATCTGGTTTATCTTCAAATGTTATTAGATATTGAATCACTTCTACATGTCCATTTCTACATGCCCATCTAAATCCCTCATCATTATATACATGAATATCTGGTTTATCCTCCAATGTCATTAGATATTGAATCACTTTTAAATGTCCATTTCTACATGCCCATCTAAATCCCTCATCATTATATACATGAATATCTGGTTTATCCTCTAATGTCATTAGATATTGAATCACTTTTAAATGTCCATTTCTACATGCCCATCTAAATCCCTCATTATCATCTGCGTGAATATCGGGTTTATCCTCCAATGTCATTAGATATTGAATCACTTCTAAATGTCCATTTCTACATGCCCATCTAAATCCCTCATCATTATATACATGAATATCTGGTTTATCCTCCAATGTCATTAGATATTGAACCACTTCTAAATGTCCATTTCTACATGCCCGTCTAAATCCCTCATCATCATCTGCGCGAATATCTGGTTTATCATCCAATGTCATTAGATATTGAATCACTTCTAAATGTCCATTAGAACATACCCGACTAAATCCCTCATCCTCATCTGTATGAATATCTGGTTTATCATCCAATGTCATTAGATATTGAATCACCTCTAAATGTCCATATTCACATGCCCATCTAAATCCGTATTCATTATTTGTATGAATATTCGGTTTATCATCCAATGTCATTAGATATTGAATCACTTCTAAATGTCCATATTCACATGCATATCTAAATCCATGTTCATTATCTGCATGAATATCTACACTATTTCTAATTAAATCGATCACTTTATCCAAATGACCGTATTTACACGAATTAAAAAACTTAGTATTCATCTTGGGTGTCAAATTAACGATAATTTCAATTGTAAATTAAATAAAAAAAATGCAAATTGTTTTTTCAAAAGTATTTATTGTACTAACAAAAAAAAAGATAAATAAATTTAAACAAATTGACGTGTCATCAAAGTATACGAACTATGGAACTATGAAACTTTTTTGATTCGACGTTACAAATGGAATGAAATAGTGTATACGTCAAACACATATACATTCGATATATTATTGGATGTGACGATACTGGATATATGACATAACGTGAATTCGAACAACATATAGATAAACATATAGATACACATATGGATAAACATATGGTTTGAATTGGAAATCACAAAACAAACAGAAATTAAAAGAAACGGTTGTTCAAGGATGATATTCATACTAATTTATCAGATGTAATTCCAGAATTAGAAAATATAGAAGATTATAAATGGTCAAAATAACAATAAAACGCGTTTGTCATGATCAATATGTTGTGAACGTTAATAAACCATGCCAAATTTTCTTTACTGAGTAGTAACATCGAATAAATGGGAGTTTGGTTGGGATTGGGAATTTGGTTGGGATATGAGTGTTTTGAAAAATTGACGAATATTGATTTTTGTCATGTATGTGGACAAAAGTTTAATGGACCATTAAAAGAACACTACATATACATCAATTAACGAAACTTACAATAACTCAACTACTTTTCCAATTCCGTGAATCTTTCCTTCTTTGAACACCATATGTTCTCCAACTCGGAAATACAATGGTTTAAATAAAAACTCCCACACTACAATTGCTTTCATATTCGCTCGTAAAATCAATTCCTTCTTCTCTTTATCATATTCGTCACTTACGTCGGTCTTTATTAATTCTTTGGTATCTTTGTTTTTTTTATGTTCGATGATTTCAATAACGTCAGTTAACGTTGCAGTTTGACGAGTATTTAAAATATGAATTGATGTTTGATATTTTCCGACTCGAATGGTGGTTGAGTGTGAGTTTAATACATTAATTTCTGCAACAAAACGTCGAATTCCAACTGGATTCCGTTCTGGATGAACAATAACCATTCCATTCAATAAATTCTTTTTATCATCTTTCAATGGAACAATATTGAAACATACTGTATCGCCAGCAACTACATATGACACAGGTACACGTTTTTTATGAATACTTCGAATTTTAACAGGATGAAATGAACCATCGCTAAACGGTCCAATACGCAGATTTTCGTCTTTTTTAACAATACCCTCTAACATTAAACCATGAACAATTGTTCCGATTCCTTTCACTTCGAAATAATCATTTATAATGAAATATGCGGGATTTGTTTCTAATTCACTCATATCACGAACTTTTTGCAATCGATTTAAAAAGTTTTTTAGTTCTGGTAAACCACGTCCATCCACATTTGAAATGGAAAAAATTGGAACATATACTTTATGTGCGATATTTTTGACGGCAAATGTTATATTATCTTGTTCTTTATCTTTCGATTCAACCTTCTCGATTACATGTTGTTTGTTAATATATAGTGCTCTTCGACGAAGAAAGTGTAATGATAAAACTTTTTCAATCTCTTCGCATTGTTCTTTATAAATCTTTGGTGGACAAATATCAATCTTAGACAATACAATGAAAAATGGAATCGAATATGTCATACATAGTAAAATATGTTGTTTAGTCATATTTGTCACTTTCATATTTGATCCAACCATGACCATTGCATAATCTGGCAACGTAGATGATATTCCACGGACAGTGGTTTTTAAATATTTCTCATGACCTGCTAAATCAACAAATGTAATAATCTTATTACTTTGTTCTACAATATCTTCCCATGATTTAGAACGTAGTGCGACATCATTTACTGATTTACCTTCATCATCAAATCCAATAATATGATGTGCTACACTACTTGTTCTTCCTGTTTTTGCTTCATGTTGGAAATTGAAAATCCTCGCACGTGCCTTTCCATTGCCATCATCCAATATTCCTTTTGTTAATACACCAATCGTACTCGATTTCGCACTATCTACATTACCAACAACTGCAATCCGAATATCAATATAATTTCCATTATCGTTCTTTTTTCGGATCGATACTTCAGCAACATATTTACGAATTTCATGACAATGTGGTCCAATATCGTTCACGTCAAGATGTGAATGATGTTTTACATGACTTCCGAAAAAATATTTCTTTCGTAATTTATTTTCCTCACTATTCGACCGAGTAAACGTTTTTTTGTCAATTGTAATAACACATGCGTTTGCTTCATTCGCAATCAGTTTTAGATTTTCTATACTTTTATTGAATAGATCTTCTTCCAATCCAATTGGATAACCATCATCCATAAAACCGATTTCATATGTTGCTTCACGATGTCCTTCGTTCAATCGAAAAAGCATTTGACTAACACGTTCTGTTAGTTGGTCACTTGTCAAATTTGTCAAATCGCATTTATATTCATGCGATCCTTCATCATCCTCTTGTTCTAATATCAGACTTTCAATATTACAACAATCCTGAATGTCACCGATCATTATTACTGCGTTTTTTATATTTTGCGATTTAAATATGCGATTTAAATAAACTAAAAGAAAAAATAAAATAAAATGATAAACACTAAACCCTTAATCAATTTTTTATGTTTTTTCAAAGTATCAAACAATTCAAAAATTGGTTTGAATATAAAATGCGGAAATTGCCATCACAGTATATAACAACGTTCCAGATAAGATGATAAATAGTACCGCCAATGTTATAAATAAGAATGATGGTAATTTATCATCTCCAATTATTTCACTTTTACCCACTTTAATAGTCATATATACCAATCCAAGAGTTATTAAAAATAATATCAATATCATATAATTTTGGCTAATATTAGTTAACCTTTGTGTAAAAATATACATATGATTAACAACATATGCTAATAATACAGCGTAACCAATTTTAATTACGAAATCGCTATTAATTGAATACATTTTGTTAACTAATTATTTAAATGTGTGAATTATATATAGTATGTACTTAAATAGTATGTGCTTAAAATTTTTCAGATAAAGTAAAAATGATAAATTGTTTTTTTCAAAGTGCACGGTATTATTTCAAAAACTACGTTACACAAATTATCTACTTCTCACGAAAGTAAATTGTATAAAATAATTGTTCGCGATTACTATTCGATTTGTATGTCATAAACGTTATTAACTTGAATCCGTTTCGAATCATTACATCATTCAATTGTGGAACATAAAACGGTTCTTCGATTATCGAATTCTTTTCTTCTCGATTTACATAATTTAACAGTTCTTTGTCCATTGGATGTATATCAAAATCTCGAACAATTACATAACCACCAACAATTAATTTACGTTTCAAAAACCCAACTCGCTCTTCAAGAGGTGATTCGGTATTTTGTGTAGTATTAATCATTGTAATCAAATTGTATTGTTCTTCTTTAATGTCACGTTTAACAACTACTTTATTTAATCCAAGTTCATCAATCATTTGTACGTCTCCTTCAAATTCTTCCAAATCCTGTTCATATTTGAGTCGATCTTGGTTACTAATTATTGAAATTGAATATTGATCATATTGGTCTAATCCTTCATATATAGTGTTATGTTCTTTTGAATCAACATAATATTTTCGAATTATTGCACCAATAAAACGTGCGTATAAACAACTTGTATTATGGCAATCTAAATAACGAATTTGATCAAAATCGATCAGTAAATTTCCAATCAATCCTTTTAAGTCGCATGATTTAATTCCATTGAGTCTCATACTGAAACGTGGATTTTCTAATTCACGTATACGTTTTTGAGTCATTTCTAATTCTGTTTCAGATACAGTTTCAGTTGGTTTTTGTTGTGATAAATAACTTCGATTTTTAACATAAATGCTGTATATTTGATCGGAAATTGTTGCAGTTGTTATTGGTGTTCCGGTATTGAAGTCATATACAACGGTGTTCGGATTTGTATAAGCATATTGAATGGAAGACAATGTTGGTTCTATATGTTCTAACCCTTGTTGTTGTTGTTGTTCGACAAACTTGTGTGTTCGGTCCATATTTTATTACCTTATCTATGTGTATTTATCTATGTGTATTTATCTATGTGTATTTCTATATAATGATAACTGAAAAAAGTTTAATGGTTTTATTTAGAGTGATTATTGAAAATATCTTTCGATGAAATTTTTAAATTACACATATATTAA
>Ga0307989_1000955_pt1 | contig 16700 bp, 12 predicted proteins | sample EllFjometagen185_FD_203164 | JGI IMG/M metagenome (GOLD analysis project Ga0307989, IMG submission 203164) | Marine microbial communities from Ellis Fjord, Antarctic Ocean - #185 | ecosystem: Environmental > Aquatic > Marine > Unclassified | place: Southern Ocean | collected 2014-10-08
TTCTTCGTTCCTGCTGCGTCGATTCATAATACAGTACTCAAGAATACCAATCGGACCAAGTTCATTGCAAACATATTGCAGAACTCTGATTAAAAAAAAATCAGGATAACAGAATCGACAAGCTTATTACCAACACTTTCCGGGTACAAGGATCAACCTAATAGAATGAACAACCATGAAAAAAACAGGAAATAATAATCCCAAAGTAAAGTTTCAATCAAGACCCAAACAAACGAAAGCGGAGATCAAGAAAGAAGTTTATGAAAGCTTACGTCGGCAAATCATCACCAATCAAATTCCTGGAGGACACCGGCTTATTGAGCAGGAGTTGATTGAAAAATTCGGCATCGGCAAAACACCGCTAAGAGAAATTTGTCAGGAGCTTCAAAGAGATGAGTTGATTGAAATAATCCCCCAGCTCGGTACTCGGGTGATGATACAGGATATTCACACCTTGAAAGAGGTTGTTCAGGTTCGAAAAGTTTTGGAAGGACTTTGTGCAGCCTTGGCATCCCAAAACATCAATCCCGAAGAGCTTAATCTATTAAGTCAGATTTTAGAAAAAGCCAAAAAAGTAAAAGAAAATGATTTAGAATCACTAAAAATCTTGTCTCAATACGATGCCGATTTTCATAAAATCATCTATCAAGCCGCTCAAAATAAGCAATTAACAAAAACGATCAAATCCTTCCTTTACAAAATGTCAATGTACTGGTTCCAATCCGGATTTTCGATGGAAGATTTCAAATCTCAATTTGATGATTTAGAAAATCTGATGCAACCACTTAAAGAGCATAATGCATCAAAAGCCAAGAAAATCATGGAGAAACATATTGACTACTTCCTTAAATTAGTCAGAAAACAAATCCTTTAGTCTGACCTGGGGGAAGGGGAAGGGTAAACCGGCTTTATTGCATGAATCAACAAATTTTCATTAACCCGCTACATTACCTTTCATTTGATCTAATAATGATGACAACCCTTCTCAAATTTCGCTTTTAATAGGTCAGATTGCGGAGGTAATTGAATCAATGACAGCTGATGGCGCTAATGATACACGAGAAGTTTATAAGGTGTTGTCTACCCATAAATTAGGTCCTATACAAGGAATAATGCCCCCAGAAAAGACGCGGTGCTATCTGATACCGCATTTACTTTTTCAACACCAGAGATAAAAACCTTCGATTTATCAAGGATAATAGAAGGTTCAAATGGCAAAAAGAAATAGGATGTAATAGACGAAGTCTTTTAGAAATAGCTATGTTTCGTAACAAAGTAATTATTGGCGGTCAATTAAGATCTCGAGATTTTGAAAATCAGAAAACAAAATGAACAATCCCGCCGCAAGCGGGCGGGGTACAGGGATAGCAATACGCCGTAATGAGAAGCGAAACTTGCTGCTTTGATCGGGGTATTAAACCCAAAACTTCGCAATCAAGCATCGGAACCGCGATACTCAACAAAATGACAAAGCTTGGAATGCCAGTTTCAGTCAGGCCTAAATCAGGTTAAAAAAGGAGGGACTTTCTTAAATTTTAATTCATGCAACAGAGCCAATTGTAAGCCTACAAAAACGAATCGTATTTTAGGATGGTTGATTTATTGGCACTGATTAATACGAATATTTAAAAAATCTTATCATAGGATAGGTGTATGAAAAAAGAGAATGGAGAGACAAAAGTTGTTAACTTTGTCAAGAATTGTAAATATGAAGATATTCCTAACCCCACAATCGAAAAGGCAAAGCTGGCGCTTTTGGATGCCGTTGGCGCTGCCATCAGTGGCACAATTGCAAACATTTGTGACATTTCCCTGAAATTTGCTTCCCAAGCTATGAAAGGAGATGAGGCAAGCGCATTAACTTATGGTAAAAAACTAACTGCTGCCGGTGCAGCATTTGTAAATGCCAATGCTGCCAATGCCCTTGATAGTGATGATGACAATACTCTGGTAAAAGGACATGTCGGTGCGCAACTCATACCGACCGCTTTGGCTGTTGCTGAAAAAATGAATGCATCCGGAAAAGAGTTGTTAGAGGCGATTGTCATTGGCTACGAAGTGGCATTTAGAATTGGTGCTGCCTGGCATCGTCACAACAATATATGGCGTGCCGGTGGTTCCTGGGGCAGTGTTTCAAATGGGGTAGCTGCAGCCAGGCTGATGGGACTTAACTATTCTCAAATCTTGAATACCATCCGTATTGCTGAATACCATGCCCCACTGATTCCTATTGACCGAGATTTAGAAAATCCATCCATGGTAAAGCATGGAATGGGATGGGGTGCCATGAATGGCATTATGTCTGCAGAAATGGCAGAGTTTGGCTACACCGGAGTTCCCTCAATATTAGGTTTTGATGAATACAAAGATATCATTAATGATATTGGGGGAAACTACCTTATGGTGACTGTGCTTGGATTCAAAGAGTTTCCTGCTGTCGCCTACTCACACCTTCCTCGTTATTGCATAAAAAAATTAAGAAAAAACGAAGCCTTCGAATTTAAAGATATTGAAAAGGTAGTCATCGAGTCCTTTCACAACGTAGTAGCATTCCCACAACGGTTACCAACCACAACTGAAGAGGCACAGTTCAATGTAATTTGGCCAGTTGCCTGCGAATTGGTTTATGGTGATTTTTTGCCTGAGCATCAACTGAAAGAAAGCTTTTCCGATGAAAACATAAAAACAAGCTGGAATAAGATTGAATTAGTGGAAGATAAAGAACTCAATCGTTTATATAATCTAATGGAAGACCATCATGAAGAAGGAAAATTTAGCTGTAGAACAACTATCCATCTTAAAAATGGTATAAAACTGACGGAAGAGTATGGCATAAAAAGTTTCGGACATAAGTTAACCAAGGAGCAATTGTCAGATAAATTTCATAATCTTTGCGATTCAGTATATCCAAAGTCAAAAAATGAAAAAATCATTAAGACGATTCTTAACATTGAACAATTGGATAAGATCAGAGATTTGATCACTTTAATCGCTTAATAGAAATGTCTGTAGAAGCAATGCATCCCGAAAATAAACGAGATGCTTCGCTTCAGTGGATTCACAATATTGCTAGGGAAAAATCCTTGGGTTTGATCAGTGAGAATTATTAAACCCAACTGTGTAAGACTTCTCCGCCAGTTATGGTACAGCCATTTTCAAAATAGTAGGCACCTTCAATTTCTTTGACTTTTAGTCTGGTGAATTCCTCAATTTCAGAAGGAATTAATTTGAGTGACCCTTCTCCGGCCCAAACATATTCATCATTACGAAAGTCCTTAGCATGCATCCTAACTAACTCGTGTACTGACGCGGGGGCTCCTGGGACGATACTGGGGAAATATCGAATGTTAAATAGGGGCGATAGAATTGGTTTGGGTAGATCCTCATATTTTATTTTTTCTTTAATATCTAATGTCCCTTCCATTAATCGCTCTCCATGGGCTGATAACCAGCCTTTCATTTTTGAACCCACAGCCAACTCTGGCATTTGGGGATTCATACGGTGGTAATCACTTTTATAAGTGTTTCCGAATTTTTTATGAAAGCCCATAAACATTCCCCTGGCCATACTGAAATCTTTGTCTACCCATGTTTGAATACAAGTTTTACCTTGCTCTCCTTTATATGACGAACTGACCCAAATAACTGTTTCCTGATACCAGGTCCGCTCTGGATTAACAGACGGCATATTAGTCTGATCCCATAATGAGAACCATTTACCAAATTCTACAAAAACCCTGTCCGGGTATTCACCAGGTTCGAGAGGTTCTGGTAGGTATGAAGCCACAATGTCAGGGTCGGTTTTATAAATAATGCCTAAATGCTCCGTTCCAAAATGCCATGGTAAATCACCAACCACCGAAGAAACACCTGTCGGTGTGGGATAAGCAAATCCTTTTAAATCACATATTTTTGTCATATGAACTCCAATTATTAAAGTGTTTGAAAAATAACTCGTCTTAATGGTATTACCCCTATAAATCACTAAATCTTTGCCTGAAGCTTCAACATAGGGAAATATCAGTCAGATTGTTGAGTCAAAAAAAAATGGGTAAAGTATCCTTTCACCTTATTTTGTCAATGCCTTTTTTAACACCTTCCCCAATCGTTTAACGCCTTCTTTGATTTTTTCATCTGGCATTGTGGCGAAGCTTAACCGGATCGTATTTTCTTTTTTCGAGTTCGGGAAAAAACCACCTCCCGGGATAAATGCCACTTTTTCCTTGACTGCTTCCAGCAGAATCTCTCTGGCATTCAGTGACTCAGGCAGATCAATCCATATAAAAATTCCCCCTTCTGGTTTAGTATGGGCACATTCAGATGGAAAGAACTCCTTCATGGCATCAACCATGATATCTCTTCTTTTTTTATAGGCCTTGGTAACACCTTTTATCTGGTCATCTAAATTATAAAGCTCTAAATACTTGGCAACTTCCCGTTGTGTCAGAGAGTTGGAATGGATGTCAGCGACCTGTTTTATGATTTCGATTTTACTTAGAACTTCAATGCCACCTGCTATCCATCCTACCCGAAGACCCGGGCAAAGCATTTTGGAAAATGTTCCCAGGTAGATCACTCTATTTTCTGTATCCAGTGACTTCAGTGTTGGCAAACGGTCGCCCTCAAATCGAAATGAGGAGTAAGGATCGTCCTCTATAACAGGGACATCGTACTTGTTGGCCAGTGCGATCAACTTTTGTCGTCTCTCAAGGGACCAGCTTCTGCCGGTGGGGTTTTGGAAGTCAGGGATTACATAAATAAATTTGACGCTACTTTTTGATGCCATAACTTTTTCCAGTGCCGCCATATCCATACCCTGATCATCTGTGGGGATTTCTATAAACTCAGGTAGGTAAGCACTGAAGGCATTTAGGGCCCCTGAATAACTGGGACTTTCGCAAATGATTGCATCGCCTTCATTGAGAAACACCTTACCGCAAAAGTCGATTCCCTGCTGTGAACCGCTAGTGAGTATAATGGACTCGGCTGACACCTGCATGCCCATGTTTGTCATACGTGTGGCAATTTTTTCACGCAAAGGGAGATATCCTGCTGTGGCATTATATTGCAGCGCCGCTTTTCCATCTTCCTGAAGCACAAGATCCGACACTTTTCTTAAGGCTTCTATAGGGAAAAACTCGGGATCGGGCATACCACCGGCAAAAGAGATAACTTCCGGGTCAGCTGTTAGCTTGCCTATTTCTCGAATGTCAGACGGTTGCATATTTTCAACGCTTTTGGAAAACTGCATCATGATTACCTTCTTAAAAACAATTAAAAAGTTAAGTAACCTCCCTTAAAAGGCTGGTTACTTAACAACTATGATTTGATGTGATTGCACTTCTATGCGACTTCCTCTAAATTCTTCTTGCGGTTCTTTAAAATATTCCATGAAACGTCTGGCCACCAAAGCCCTTTGATGATGGATATCGCCATGAAAAGCATCACAAACATAATAGGGAATCCAGCCAGATTAGAAATCATCTTGAATCCATTAATTCCAGCATAGCTGATCATGACCCATGAAATAATCCCGATTAAAATACCCCAGACCACTTTTAAGATAACAGGTGCTTCATCATCACCTCTTTTGCCCCCGGTAACACTCATGCTGGCAATGGTTGAAGTCATGGAATCAGCCAAAGTTGTAAATGAAAGCGCAACGGTGAACAGAAATACAACGGAAAGCACCATTCCTAGGGGAAACATTTGAAAGAAACCAAAGATTGCATTTTCAACGCCGTTGTTTTTCATGTTAGCGGATAAATCTGCCACACCGGTTATTTGGGCATGCATGGCAGCACCACCAAAAATGGTAAACCAAATCATACCAAATACTGCCGGTGCCAATAGATTCACCAGGATAAACTGACGGATCGTTCTACCATAGGTGAGACGAACTAAAAACAGACCGACGATGGGCCCAAATGCCATCCAGTTTGCCCAATAATACAAGCTCCACCAGGTCGGCCAACCATCATTAGCTATCGGGCTTAAAAACGTGGCCTGCTCAACAAAGTGGGAGATAAAATATCCTGTCCCCTGAACACCTAACTCCAATATAAACTTGGTTGGGCCGGTTATGAAAATAAACAGCATCACAACAACAAATATTTTGGCATTTTGGTCACTCAAAATCCGAATTCCTTTTTGCAATCCGGTAAAGCTGGAAATGGTGTAAGCAATAATTATGGCAGCTGCAATACCAAGCCAAACCCATTTGTTGGTGGGGGTATCAAAAAGAAAATTCATACCGCTACCTATCTGCATTAATCCTGCTCCTAACGCAGTTGCCATACCTCCTGCCAGTCCATAAAGACATAAAACATCGATTACCTTACCTAATTTTCCCTGACATTTGTCTCCCATCAGAAAATACAGTCCAGAGCTCACCATCAAAGGTTGTTTATGGTTATAATAGGCTAAGGCAATCGGAATGGCGCAAAGGATATACATGGAATAGGGAATAAAAGTCCAATGCAGAAAAACGGTGGAGATCGAAAACATGGCGGCCTCCGGACTAAAAGGCTTCAATCCCATCGAAACAGGTGGCGTGGCCAGGTGAAGAATAGGTTCTGCTGCGCCCCAAAAAACGATTCCAGTTCCTATTCCTGCGCAAAGAGACATGGCAAACCAATTCCAAGCGGTAAACTTAGGCTTGGCGGTTTCACCACCAAATCTGATTTTTCCCGCAGAGGAAAAGGCGATTACGACGCAGATAACAAAGAACGATAATGCAGAGAGAGAAAACATCCATCCAAACATATCGGTTGTCCAATAAAAAGCCTTTGTGACAATCGAGGTAAAAAGTTCGTAATTGGTCAAACTAAAAATAGCCGCAGCAAAAAACAAAATAAACGGCGGCCAAAATACCCAGGTGTTGATTTTTCTACCGTTCAATAAACTTGACATCTCATACTCCTCAACTTTTGGTTTCTTAAAAAAGCTCTAACATAGTAAAATAATTTAATAATATCCTCTCAAAGTACTTGATAAATAACTGGTGGGGACTTTTGTCCGTTAAGCAATGAGATATCATGGCAAAAAAAATGCCCAAAGCACAATCTTGGAATTAGAACTGGTTTTTACCCTGTATTAAGTTTACAGAGCCGTAATCCCGAGTAGACGCCAAAAGGCTAAAACCCGTAATTACAAATAGAATGGCTTTAAAAAAGGATGTGAAGATCACCTTGAGTCGATCATATTCAATCGATTTCAACCGCCATTCTAAACTTATGATTTATTAACCCTTTTTTTCATGACCACCGGGGTAATCACCACAATGAAAAAAAGAGACAATAATTCTCGTAGGAAGGACGAATTAAAACGTCCCATCCTACAGTTTTATCAATTAGTTCAGATCCGCACTGATCTGTGCGTTCGCTTCCGAATCCCTGCGGGCAACAATTTCTTTAATATTTGCTACCACCTCTTTCGGTAACTCTTGACCCACATGGTTTTTCAGGATATCCCGTACTTTTTGATTTGCGCGTTGCTCAAAGGAGGTTCCGCCAGCTTCCTGCCATTTATCATATCCGCTACGGTTCAGCAGTTCAGGAAAAAACAAATGTTTCTTAAAATTAGTGAATGTATGTTTTTCTGCAAAGAAATTGCCTCCGGGCCCAACTTTTTTAATAACATCGAGCGCCAATGTTTCAGGTGTGATTTCGATCCCTTTTAAATAGTGTTTAATCATTCCCACCGCTTCATTACACAAAACCAACATCTCGGGACTGGAGGTCATCCCCGATGCGATATACCCCAAATCATGAATTAAATTTCCTCCTGCCAGACTTGAACTTAACAAGTTGAATCCGGCTTCCATACCAGCCTGTTGATCGAACATGATGGAATCTGAACAGCCTGCTGTGGTAAATACTGGCAGGTGGTAATAATCAGTGGCCATTGTTATCAGAGCCGCACAATTTTGATGCTCTTCTGGAGCGGCATAAGAGCAAACCATTGTTTTCATGTCCATCGGTGGAACGCCACCACCATAAATGAAAGGAGCCCCTTTTTGCTTTAATTGATGGATGACTAAACCTGATAAAGTTTCGCAATTTGCTACCACCAGGGAACCTGCGGCTGTGACTGGTCCTGAGGCACCCATCATTACGGCTGGAATATAGATAACAGGTAGTCTTTTTTTGGCCAGGTACAATAACTTTTGGACAGCATCCTTGCTGTGTTGAAGTGGAGAAGAGGGTTCGTCATAAAGGACAATAAAAGGATTTGCCGCCAGAGCTTCAGGGCCACCCACTGCAATTTCCGCCATGGTGACAATATCTGTTAAATCTTTAAGATCGGCTGCTGTATAAACAATCGGCTTCCTGGTATTCAACATCATCGCTTCGAATTGATGAACATAAGACGTCATTGTCGAAGTATCCGAAGCCAATGACATGGACATTACAAAATCAATATTATCTAAATTATCACAAATTCTGCTGAAATTAACGGCATCTTGTTTGACCGCTATTCGCCGTTCCCCGGTTTCAATGTCCATTGTGTAAGGGGTGTCAGAACCTGTTCCATAATAACTGCGCCCTTTTTCCAATAGCATGGCCCGATTGCCGTCACGGTCGGAAACCGGTACCCGACAGGGGGCCGTTACTAAAGCTTCTTGAACCATCCAGGCCGGAATTCTAACCCGGTTTCCGTCAACCGTCGCGCCCTTCGCTTTCAAAAGCGCTAAGGCTTCGTCTTCAAAAACATTAACGCCGACATCATCCAGTACTTCTAATGTGGCAAAATGGATTTCATCACATTGGTCCTTGGTGAGAATATTTAATCCCAAAGTATTTTGTTGCTGTGTGTTGACTCTCATTTTATTCAAGCTCCTTAATTTAAATGCCAAATTTTAATTTAGATTTGTAGGTTTTTTCTATATAGTGTTTTAGATCTTTTTTCATTTCCGGATCGATTTCGGGTAGTTCGTACTGTTCAAGTAATTTTTCTGCTTTGTCTGCGGCTAGTTGCATCGAGGTAGGGTAGTCTTTTTTTGACCAGGCATCATAGTTTTCGCGCGTAAAAACAGATGGCACCATATATTCGCTCCGACAGTGCTTTAAGGTATGGGGTTCCGCAATAAAGTTACCTCCCGGGCCAACTTTTTCCATCAAATCAGTGGCCATGTTTTCCTCGGTAAATTCCAAGGGCTTCATGAAGCGTTTGGAATAATCCACCAGTTCAGCATCCAATACCAATTTGGCAAGGGATCCCCCCATAAAACTTCCCAAATGCCCCATCCCAGGCAGAAAATTAATACCAGATCGAGCCACATTGACAAATTGAAACATGGACTCAGCGCCGGCCTGAAAATCCGAACATGGTGAATCGGTCATTCCAACACCCCCACGGGAGAGCATATTATAGTGTCTGGCCATTTGAGCGGCTGCATATTCCAGGATACGCGTTTCCGGTGATCCGAAGATGGTGGCCATGTTACGCATGTCCGTATGGCTGCCGATGGTGCCGTACAAGATGGGCATACCCGGTTTGAGCAGTTGACACAAAACTAAAGGAGCCAGGTTTTCGGCATTTTGTTGGATAATTTCAGCAGGCAGAGTGATGGGAGCAGTGGTACTGCCCGAAGGCATGGGTGCAAAGTTGAACACGACGCCATGCCGCACATATTCCAGCAAGGTCTCGCACTGTGAAGTCGCTAAAGTTAAGGGTGAAATCACGTTTACTGAAGACTGACCATAAGAGAGGCCTTTTTCAGCATCCTTTTTCATAGTCTCCCGTGTAACACCGTAACCGATACGAATGATATCCAGCTCTTGATGACTCGTATAGTGATAAGGCTTGTCTGTATGCAATACCGATTGGAATGCTAGCCAAGGTGGATTAAGAGAACCTTCGATATCCATAGGAAACAACAGCGGACGCCAGGTTTCCACTTGATCAAGCATCTGGGCCAGTTTCATGCAGTTAATAGCATCTTCCCTGGTCGCCGGCCGGCAAGTGTTGTCTGCATCCACAACCCAGGTCGCACCACCACCGACACCGGGAGAAAACGTGTTCATATCAAACTTAATGGTATACTTGGGATTTCGAGCCATTAGAGTGAAACTATTGCCCACGGTTTCGATGGCTTGGTTGATCGACTCCTTGGTGAAAAAGACAATGTCTTGATCCGTTTTGAACCCATGATTTTTAAAGATTTCCACGACTTCATCGTGAACAAACCTAAAACCTACGGTTGATAGCAGTTTGATGGATTTTTCATGCACCAGGTTAAGCTGTTCCTCGGTTAGGAGGTTTAAATTGTCAAACTTTGAAACCATTATTCCCCATTCTGATATATGTCGGAGTTCTTGCGGCTAACTCCGCACTGTTTGTCTCTCATCGGATGTTTGATCACAAAGGGTCGATTCTATTCCAAAATCGGGCTTTTGTGATCATTTTTATAAGCTCCTATTACAAGAGGCGTTCCATATTTCAGAAAAATCAGTAACTATTTGAATTAACAGTGTATAAAAATATATAAGGAGAAGTCAAAATCTGAAGTATATCGGGCATAAAAGAGAGTAAAAACGGTATTTGATATGATTTGCAATGATTAATTCATAATTTCAATCACATAAGCCTATCGGGCTTTATTGCCCGATATTTAGGTGTTTATGCCTTGTCATCGATTTTGATCAGTGAAATCTCTCATAGAGATAATTGCAGGTTTGAATTTTTTAATAACAAAACGAAACAAACGAGGATAGATTAATTCAAGCCGAAGGTCACCATTTTGCGATAGAGCGTTTTAATGTTGATAGCCAGTTCTTTTGCTACTTTACTGCGATGCCACTGGTTTCGTTCCAGGCAATCGAGAATAATACCCCGCTCAATACCGGCCATTTTTTTTGCAAGGCTTTCGCCAGTCGATTGGGGAGGTAAAAAAGTGGGACCCGGTACGACTGCTGCAGATAAAGGGCTCGGGATATCGAGCTTGCCAAAAGCTAAATACCGGCGAATGACATTCTGTAATTCCCGCACATTTCCCGGCCATTGATACTGCATCAACGCCTCTAATACTTCCGGAGGAACATAAGGGATTTCCTGTCCATGGTAATCCTTTTCCATGATATATCTCACTAGCAAGGGAATATCCTCTTTGCGTTCCCGTAGAGGGGGTAATAAAATAGGCAGTATATGGATGCGATAGTAAAAATCCTCACGGATTGCCCCTTGTTCAACCATCTTCTTTAAATTTTTATTGGTAGCGGCCACGATTCGAATATCCGGCTTTCTTAATTTGCTCCCCCCCACCCTTCGATAGCCATAGCCATCCAGAACTCTTAAAAGTTTCACCTGCATATTCAGGCTAATTTCACCAAGTTCGTCAAGAAACAGGGTCCCTTTATGGGATAAATCCAAAAAACCTGTTTTGTTTTCAGTGGCACCGGTAAAAGACCCTCGACTATGACCAAAAAACTGGCTTTCAGCCAGACCTTCAGCAATGCCTCCGCAGTTCACAGCTACAAACTGTTCACTTTTGCGGCTGCTATTATTATGAATAGCATGAGCCACCAACTCTTTTCCTGTACCGGAATCACCATAGATAATCACGTTGGCACGAGAGGTAGCCGTTTTCATAATTTTTCGATAAACGGCCTGCATACCAGCACTTTTACCGATGATATTATTAAAACTAAAAGGAGTGCGCATATATTTATTTCTTTAGATTTTCCAATGTTTATTAACATATAAATCAATATCTTTTTTTATTTCTGAATCCAATGGCGGTTGTTCATATTGATCTATAATTCTTAATGCTTCCTTATGTGCTAAATCTGTTGCATCTTTAGCTCCTCCAGTCGTCCACTGATCATAGGGCAAACGATTGAATACCTTTGGCGTGTCAAACTCTGTCCGGCAGTGGGTTAATGTATGTGCCTGGGTGACATACTCCCCTCCCGACCCCACTTTTCGGATAACATCCAGGGCAAGTGAGTCAGCATCCAGGGTCATTGGGGTATGATATCGCCTGACATAGTTAATCAGTTCCGAATCCAAAACTACCTTAGCCAAAGACGCTCCCATGTAACTGCCCATCAAACCGCATCCCGGTAGAAAGTTAATCCCGGCGCGGGTGACATTGAGCATATGCTGCATTGATTCGGCACCCGCCTGAAAATCAGAGACCGGTGCATCTGTTAATCCGGAATTTCCCCGACAAAGCAAACCATAAAATTTAGCCATCTGCCCACCAGCAAATTCAAACAATCGCGCTTCAGCTGATCCAAATACGGTACCCATGGTTCGCATATCAGCATGGCTGCCAATGGCACCATAAAAAGCCGCACAGCCTGGGCGAATCAGTTGTGACAGTACAATGGGAGCCAGATTTTCACAAGTCTGTTGCACCAAAAGCCCCGGTAAGGTGCAGGGGCCAGTGGAACCAGCAATAGGCATGGAGGCAATATGAAAGGCGATACCACACTCTACAAATTGCAGCAAATCCTGACAGGCTTCTGTTGTTAAGGTCAAGGGGGATAGAGCCATTATGGTTGATTGGCCATAGGAGTTACCATTACCGGCCTGATTGATCATATCCTGTTTGGAGACACCCAGAGAGAGTGCGATCAGATCAATATCTGCCGCTGAACGATAATTATAGGGTTTATCCAGGTATTCGATCATGGTTTTGGTCATCCAGAGCGATGAATTGATGATATCCATATCACCAGGATGAATCAAAGGACCCCAATGCTCGATACTATCTAGGCTTTGGGCCAATTTAGCCACATTTATGAAATCTTCACACCTACCGTTTCGATGGCTGCCGTCAGGCTCAACCATCGTTACAGCACCCCTGCCAATACCAAAGGATACTGTTTCCGGCGTTAATACTAAATTATGCTTGGGATTACGGGCGATGATAGTAACCTGCTGCGGTATCGTTTCAAGGGCATTGCGAATGTCGATTTCTTTAAAATAGACCTGTTCACCTTCCACTCGAAAACCATGTTTTTTGAATATATTCAATACTGGATCTGAAGCAAAGCGAAATCCTGTATTTTTCAGGATATCCATGGTTGCATCATGAATGATTCCGAGCCCTTCAGAGGCCAGTGGTAAATATTGTTCAGGGGTTGTGATTCCAGGGACAAAATTTTGCGCTTTGGTTTTTTGCATTTTCATTCCTTTTTTTCTCGGATTCTACCGGTTTCAACCTGCTCCCTGGTAAACAAATAGTAGACAGAACAGGTACTGATAATAGGGTGGTTTTTAAGTGGACGTTCCTTTTCAGAATTTAAATGATTTCACTTTTGAGTTTAAGTTAAAATATATCAGTGTTAGTATTATTTACAAATCTTTATTCCAGAGTGAAATTATGTGATAAAAAATAAAACTTTAGCTAAGGCATTATTTTTTAATATTTATCAAATTAGTTTGAAAGATAGATTTTTAATAAACTTGCCCTAAATACCCTATCCGGTTTATAAATTGAACAACATTTATAATTAATCATTCACTAAGGAGTTTTTTTACTGTGCCTGCTGATAAACAAAAAATTTACGAGACGATACGCTTTCAAATCATTAAAAACGATTTAAAGCCCGGAGAGTTTCTCAATGAGAAAAAGCTCATGACACAATTCAAAATTGGTCGAACCCCACTCCGAGAAATTTTTCAACAGCTGCAACGGGACAAGCTGATTAATATGATTCCTCGTCAGGGTACTGTTGTCACACCTATCGATTTTAAAGATCTCCGGGAAATCGTAGAGATTCGTCGGGGTCTGGAGGCTCTGGTAGGCCAATTGGCAGTGATACGTATGAAAACTGAACATATTGACTATTTAAAAGAAATTCTGAAAAAAGCCGCAACATCCTATAATCAGGACGATGACGCTACCCTGTTAGAAATAGCCGGATATGACATGGCTTTTCATGACTGCATGCTGGAAGCGATTAATAATACCCGTCTTAAGGAAATGCTTTACGAACAGCACAATGCCATGGGACGACTCGGGTTTCAAATGGGTCTGAACAAAGAAGATTTCCACGCCCAATTAATGCAGCTCCAAGACGTGGTTACAGGGCTTGAAGAAAAAAATATAGAAAAAGTTCAAAAAGCCTTGCAAATCCACCTCGACTGGTACGTTGAAAAAATAAAAAGGAGTATTCTGTAAGACCACAGAGCAAATTTTGTGGTTTATCTCCCCCCTTATTAGTTTTACTCCGATTTGCGGATTTTAACTTTACCAGTACCTCCATCCATTTGAATCCAGTCTCCGTTTTTAATCAGATAACAGGGATCCTGATCCTTTTCAAAATCAACAATAGTGGGGATATTCATGACGGCACTGGCCACCCCGGAACTGGAGTCAATCTGGCTAAATAACCACCCTTTAGGGGCAGCCCCTGCAACCCGTGCAGCCCCGAAGTAGCAGGACCATCCATTAGATCCCTTACTACCGGACAAAACCAATATTTTTCCTTTAATCGATTGTCCTTTGTTGATATTGTCGTACTCTTTAATAATACCGGTCTCAGGATCGATGCCTCCCCATCCGGTGATACTTTCAGGGCAGACTAATGCTTCTCCTTCCACGATGCCTGGGATAACACCCCGACCACTGATTTCAATTATTTCCATCTGTCACTCTCCTCCCATTTTCCTCGAATAGCCGAATCAACACAGCGGTAGACATCTCCGAAGTAGACACTACCATCAGTTTCGCTTTTAACTGATCCCGCTTTTTTAAGGCTATCAAAAACAAAAGCCTTGTATTTTTTTAGAAACACGTCCCCAATCGAACCGGGGCAAGTACTCGTATAGATAAAACCACCAGCATCTTCTATTATTTTGGTATACCCGTTTTCATCCGCCATACATTTAATCGGATAGACCGTCCAAAGCATAAAATGGACATTAGGATGAACTTTTTTACCCTTAATATATGCGGCAACGCGTCTGATCTGATCGATATCAAAATGGGGGCAACCCAAGCTGACAAAATCAACCTCACCGACTCCCCGATCACAAACAGATTCATAGGCACTTTCCAGGCATTGGTCATCAATAACCAGTGCCTCCGGTATCGTTTTTCCTTTAAAGGCATCCTCAACGGTTCTGGCTTCGGGAGTGATTCCTACAATATGACACATTTCACAATTGCTGGAAATTGCCAGCATGGTGCAGAAGGATCTCAGTTTATTAAAATTGACATTGAAAAAATCCCCAGTGATAACGGGTATTCCACCAGCCGGCATTTTAACACCGACCGCTTTGCCCAATAAATTCCATTCCAATAAGGAATCCACAGATGCTTTCACTTCGATGAAATGGGTGCCCACTCTGTTTTCTTCAATATGATTTCCCCATTTCGGCGTCCTGCCACAAATTGAAGACCAGAATGCCGCTTCAATTCCGTCAGAGTTACCCATGGCGCCCCAAATTGAATTTGCAGTAACCGTGACCCCAGATTCCGTTGTTACGAAGTGTTCGCCCTTGATCGGCAGCCAACCGGTTAAATAAGGAGAGCAGGTGCCGGCGATGTTAACACCCGCTTTTTTGGCCTGTTCCAGAAACTGGCTGTTTTTATTAAAGAATTCTTTTGTCTGTCCAAAGGGTTGAAATTCATATTGGTCACAGGGTGCAACGCAGGATTGAATATAGCAATTATCGTATGTTTGATCAAAGGGAACAATTTCATCCACCGCCAGGTTCATTTTAGAAAAAACTTCATGAATATCATCCGATTTGCAAACACTTAAATAGTTATGAGCACCACAGAACACAGTGGCCTTCGTCACTTCGCATAGTTCTTGGGCACCGAGGATTTCTGCATACCTAACAATGTTCTCCATTGCAATTTGTTTCAATCTACCCTCACTACCATCTAATATGCGTTTTTCGTAGTCGCTCAATTGCATTACAGTTTCTCCAACTCTTTATAATCTAGTTCGAATTTTTTTAAGGTTTCATCAAGAGGGATACCTTTATTGTCCCAGCCCATGCTTTCATAAAAATCATCAACCATGGGTTCCAGGTTGGCAAAGGTTCCTTTGGAAGGTCCTTCACTAACCACTTCTTTCGTAAATTTGTCCGGCAAGGTATCCATGGCTCTAGTGGCACCGTGTCGAAGGTTGAACATTTTTTCCATATTGATGATGCGTTCTCCAATTCTGAAAAAATCTTCTGGAGTGAGATCAAACCCGGCGAAGGCGTTCACCATTTTGGCTTCCATTTCCAGATCAAAATGGTTGGCAACCGAAAGTATAGCTACTTTACATATACCAATAGAGTCAACAATGGAACTGACCATCATACAGAAGCGAACCAGACGTCCCTTGCCTTCAGTTGCTTTGAAGTCAACAGCTTTTTTGCTCCCAAACTCTTTTTCTGCTCGCTCCGGTGAATAACGAAATTCCGGAATGGGATAAACACTGGTAAAATCACCACCACGAAGGGACACCGCATATGCCAGAGCGGTAGCTGATAGACCTCTGGGATCACCACCATACATTTCGACTCCTTTGACATGGTAGGCATATTTTTCAGCACCTTTACCAATAATTTCAGCGGCTTTTTTGACTCCCTGAGCCAAAATATCACCAAATCCTTCTCTATTGGCCATTTGGTGCATAATGGTTTCCATGGCCTTAGCATCCCCCCATTTTAATGATAATCCATCAGTATCTGTTTTATCGATGATTTTTCGATCATAAAGATCCATGGCAAAGGCAATGATT
>Ga0307989_1000956_pt1 | contig 16698 bp, 13 predicted proteins | sample EllFjometagen185_FD_203164 | JGI IMG/M metagenome (GOLD analysis project Ga0307989, IMG submission 203164) | Marine microbial communities from Ellis Fjord, Antarctic Ocean - #185 | ecosystem: Environmental > Aquatic > Marine > Unclassified | place: Southern Ocean | collected 2014-10-08
TGAAAATGTGATTATGACTTACTTCAATAATGTGTTTATGAAAATTGTAATCAGCATTTATCCTACACTTCAAATCTCCGTTTTTAATTGCAAACTCCATCTCGCTGACCTCAAATCGTAATTTTTCTATGGTCTCCTGCATCATTTTACTATTTTTCTTATGGTAGGACATGAGATACCATAATCCCTGATGTTCAAGCACCATGCGAAGCTCCACTAAATCCGTAAAATCTTTCTGTCCGAGGAGCATAGCCCATGTGAGGGATTCAGATGATATATTTGAGCTTTCGCAGATGAAGGTCCCCTTCGGGTTACGAAGCTCAATAACACCCAGATATTGAAAAATTTTAAGAGCTTCACGTATTGTTGAGCGGCCAACACCAAAGAGTTCAGCCAACTCATATTCATTAGGCATTTTTTCATTGGGTTTAAGCCGCCCTGTTCCTATCATGTCTTTTAGTTGTTCCATGATTTGAAAAACAACCGTTTTTTGTTTAACTGGTTTTATATAATCCATTTTGATATCCTTAGGCAGGTATTATAACGTAAAGATTTTATGTTAGCAATTAAGTTTTTTTGCTGCCTTTTGCAAAAAGTTTTTTTATAGAAAATGTATAAAAATAGAAAATGTCTCTTGACATACCGTTATTCTATGGTACGATGCTTATGCGTAGTATCATCAGACCATGTGATGATATATTAAATCAACAATTCACTATTTACAAGGGGAAATATATGGAACCAAAAGACAAAAAATGGCTAACCACAGATTATCCGGAAATAATTTTTGAGGACAATGCTGTCGGCAGAATGAAAAAAGAGCTCTTTGATGCACCAATGAGCAAAATCGAAAAGGTACTGGAGGAGTATGGGATTCCTTCTGATTCAGAACTCGGTAAAGCTGGAACCTACATCCAGAATACACCACGTAAAGAAGCTATTGAAAAGAGAAAGAAAAATGATATTGTCCTTATCCCCATTGGCTGCTCGGAAAACCATGGTGATCATGCCAATACTGGGCTGGATACCTTTATGGTAACCCAGATTATTGAAGGCGTACGCCGCTATACAGCCAAAAAGGGATATGAAGTTAATCTTACTTTTACTCCAACGAATTTTGGTGGACACCCATACCATCACATGGGAATGCCGGGTACTGTAATTATTCCTCCGGAAGTTGTAAGGGAAAATATAATCTACACAATGCTCGGACTCTGGAATGATGGCTACCGCAAGATGATCTTGGTAAATAATCATGGTCATCTTTGGACTCTTGTAGATGCAATTCAAGAATTCATGAAAAGATTTCAACTGCCGGCAATCGTTCAGGTTGTTGATTGGCATCGTGCTGTTCGTGAGTTTTTTATGCCGGTTGATCGGGAAGACAGCCTCAAAACAAACTTCATCCACGCTGATGAAGCTGAAACATCAGTAGGACTTCTTATGTTCAAAGATATGATAAATATGGATTATGTCCGTGATGCCGAAGGTGAACAATTTCTCCCTGATGGTCATTTTGATCTCTCTGTAGATCCATATCGTCGGCCGCATCGTTGGTCAGAAGGTGAAGGCCATATTGCAATTGAGCGATTTGCTACACCCGAAGGGGTTGTTGGGAAACCGAGTTTGGCTACTGCTGAAAAGGCGAAACGGCCAATTGCTGCAATTCTCAAATATTTGACTCTGTGTGTAGAAGATATTTTAGAAGCATATCCTCCTGGCAAATTACCGGATAAGATTACATTACGGGATCCTAAAGACCTGGCTCCCTTCATGCAGGAACCTTGGAGCGAAGGATGGAAATCAGTTTACGAACTTCCGCATGTTGGACCGTTTCATAAAGGATAAAATATGAAGTATTCGATGTGCCTTTCGACCAACCCTGCCCGGTTTGAGGCCGTTCCCTTTAAGGGCGATTTCAGAAAGAATGTCCAAAAGATAGCTGAAATTGGATTTGATGGTATCGAGCTGGCAATCCGCGATCCAAAAATAATTGACCAGGATGAGATTTTCTCAATTCTTGAGGGAGCCGGGATGCAGATCCCGGCTATTGGGACCGGACAAGCTTGGGGAGAAGAGGGGCTATCGTTTACTGATCCTGATTCTAAAATTCGGGAAAAAGCGGTAGAAAGGGTTCTTTCCCATATTGATTTTGCTGATAGAATGGGATCTGTTATCATAATCGGACTACTTCGGGGTATTGTGAAGCAAGGAGTTAAGCCGGAGGATGCTGACCGATGGCTCTTTGAAGCTTTCAGCTATTGCTGTAGAAAAGCAGCTGAAAGAGGTGTTAAAATTGCCTTTGAACCAATCAATCGTTATGAAACCACTTTACTGAATTCTGTACAAAGCGGAATGGAATTTATTGAGAAAATTGGTGAGAACAATCTGGGAATGCTGCTGGATACCTTCCATATGAATATTGAAGAACCCTCAATAGAGGAGAGTATTCGCATTGCTGGAGATAGAATGTTCCATTTCCATTATGCTGACTCAAATCGCCTTTATCCCGGATGCGGGCATATTAATTTTTGCTCAATTTTGGAGACGGTAAAGGATATCGGGTATCAGGGTTTTCTTTCAGGAGAACATAAGCCTGATCCTGAACCATCTGTGGCTGCAGCTAAAGGGCTGCATTATTTGAAAATGTTGGAACAAGAGATTATATAATTTATTTGAGCAAGAAAGGAGAAATAACATGAAAGCAAAAGTGGCATTTTTACATGGACCCAAAGATCTGAGAGTCGAAGAGGTTGAGGTTCCAAAACTGATGGCGAATCAGGTTTTGATAAAAACAGGAGCTTGTGGTATCTGTGGTTCAGATGTCGAGTGTTTTGAAGGAGAGTCAGCTGAGGGACGCTATGATTTCGGCCCATATACACCTGGTCACGAATGGGGCGGTCAAATAGTGGAAGTGGGTTCCGGTTTACGCAGCACACTAAAAGTTGGTGATAAGGTGACCGGAGATTGTGTAATGGGTTGTGGCGTATGTGCTAACTGTAAAGATGGCAGAATGCCATCTGCCTGTCTGAACTTTCGGGAAATAGGATTCAGGCCTGATTCACCAGGAGGTATGGGCGAGTATATGGTTGTCGAAGAGCAGTATGTACATAAAATTCCTGACCATTGGACTTATGCTGACGGTGCATGGGTTGAGACTTTTTCTATAGGATATTTTGGTATATGGGGTAGTGGTGGATACATTGATGCAAGCGATACAGCGATTATTCTAGGTGCTGGGCCGGTAGGTCTTTCTGCCGCCATGGTGGCAGCGACTTCCGGAGCTAAAACAATCGTAATTGACCCATTACAGATGCGACGAGAAACAGCTTTACAGTATGGTGCAGAAATTGTTCTTGATCCAAGTTCCGGAGATATAGTAGAGCAGGTGATGGATATTACCAATGGGCATGGCGGCGATATGTGTGTTGAAGCTTCTGGAAATGATAATGCTATTGCTTCTCTGTTTGATATAGCTGCTCACAGCGGGAGAGTCAGGCTGATTGGACATTCAATTGGACGTAAAGTACCAGTAGAAATCGGTAAGACAATTTGGCGTACACTCGGTATTGCCGGAAGTGGCGGAACGAAGGATTTTGGTCAACGTACAATTCGTTTTATGGATCGTATCTACAATAAGTACGATTTTGCAGCATTGAATTCTCATCACTATAAGTTTTCTCAGTTGAATGAAGCGATGGAAGTTGCAATTCACGAGAAGGCTACGGCTCTTAAGGTTATGCTTGATTTCGACATGGACTGATTCTTTAATGCTGTTTCTTAAATAAATTATGATTTATTTTTGTTGAACCGGGAGTTCTCAGGAACTATGAGAGATGGAGAAAAGGTATGAGGAAACTTAATTATTCAGAGTGGGCTGAGAAAGCTGCTGATAACAGTTTAAATGGGTTGGTGTGGTCGTCATCAATCCATGCCTACAATGGTATTACATACTGTCTTACAAAAGGGCTTGATAATGAATATCTGGTCGTTTTCGGAAATAGGCATCGGGAAATACCTCAAAAGATATATGGTACCGAAGTAATTGTTAAGGAGACTTTGTTCATTTTTGCCGAACTGAACCATGATCATGCTGAACGGATAAGAGAAATATTTCATTATACAGCGCCGGTTTCTACTGGCAGTGGAGTTGACTCATTTGGAGTTGGAGATCGTCTAGGGTTAGCTTCAACCGGACATCTGCGTCTTTTTACCCGCACCAATATGATTCCGGTCCTTGCTCAACAATCTCTTCGGGAATTGGAACTGACGGGGCGCACCTTTGCTGATGTTATCGATGCGGCTACTTGGGCTGTTTTTCGTTCTGGCTATTGCGGTTCATGGATTGCTGATGGTGATCATCTGAAGTTTGCTGCTGATGCTGTTTCAGCTCTGCAGCAAGGGTGTACAATGATTACTGCCGATTTATCAGACCATATCAATTACCAGTATCTCGACATGTCTGAAGCTGCGCTGTTGGAAGCTTATTCACAATTGAATCCTAATTACTGCAAATTAATGAGTGAGCTTTATTCCGGCAATTTAGTATTTGAAGGGAGCTGTCAAATATCTTTTTCTCCTACTATCAGGGCTCTGACTGTATTAGTCTATAAGGATGCTGTTAGCTATGCTCTGGAACTTTATAAGGCCTGCCAGACAGTAAATGACAGTTTTGACTTTGAAGTTTCTATTGATGAGACTGAAACAGCCACTTCTTTAGAAGCACACTACTTTGTTGCCAAAGAATTGAAAAGATTTGGGGTTCCCTTTATATCAATAGCCCCACGTTTTGTTGGCGAGTTTCAGAAAGGCATTGATTATATTGGTGATTTGGCAGAATTTGAAGAAAATTTTGCCAATCATGCTGCAATAGCCGGTGCTCTTGGGTATAAGCTTTCAGTTCATTCTGCCAGTGATAAGTTTTCTGCATATCCTGCTATCGCACGACAGCTCAAAGGACCAATGCACATTAAAACCTCGGGGACTAACTGGTTGGTTGCTCTGAAGGTGATAGCAAAAATTGATCCCGGACTTTATAGAAAGTTACATGCACATGCCTATAAAGTATTTCCTGTTGCAAAATCCTATTATCATGTTACTCCCGATCTGGAAAGTATTTGTGATCTTTCTATTATGGAGGATGAAGAACTGCACAAGATTTTTGATAATAGTAATGATCGACAGGTGCTGCATATTTCCTATGGAGAAATTCTTAAAATTAGCAACTATAAACAGTCTATTTACCAGGTATTGGAATCTCATATTGAGGATTATTGGGATGAATTGGAACAGCATATTGGACGTCATATTGAATTATTGGGAAAGTTTACATAAAGAACTTTGAAAATGGACTGCAATACAAGTATATATGCAGAATTAAAAATAATTGAAAAGATTGGTTTTTTAAAGGAGAGAAAAGTGTCAAATACGATAAAACTAGGAATTATAGGACTTGGGCGACTTGGGCTGGAGCATGCAAAAAATATTCATTTTCATATTCCATCGGCAGAGCTGTATGCTGTCTGTAGTGTTGTGGAAGCAGAGTTGGAAAAAGCTAAGAAGCTGTTTTCTCCAAAGTTAGTGACGAATGATTACCATGAACTATTTGCAAATCCAGAATTGGATGGAATAGTGATTTCAACTAATTCCCAGACGCACTGTAAAATTATCTGTGAAGCAGTTAATTCAGGTGTTAAGCATATATATACTGAAAAACCAATCGGGATGTCCATGGACGAAATAGATCAGATTAAAGCGGCTGTTGAATCAAGAAATGATCTACTGTTTCAGGTCGGTTACAATCATAGATTTGACCCGAATTTGGTAGAAGCCTGGGAGAAAGTACAGTCTGGGTATATTGGAAAACCTGTTCTTATTAGAATTGAATCGCGTGATCAGGCTGGAATTGAGGAATTTATTGTAAAATTCAGTCCGTCAAGCGGTGGGTTTATTGCTGATATGATGACACATGATTATGATACTGCCCGTTGGTTCACCGGATCTGAGGCTGAAACCATTTTTGGATTTGGTGGAGTTTTTGCATATGAAGGTTTGAAAGACTGTAATGATATGGATAATACCGCCATTCTGATGAAATTTCGTAATGGGGTAATGGTTGTCTTAACAGCCAGCCGGAATAGTGCCTATGGGTATCATGCACCAATGGAGATATACGGAACAAATGGTTCGATAAAGATTGGGGATTACTCTTACAATAACCGCAATGTATATATGAATGAGACTGGCGTAACCCGAAACTGCAGTGAGTGGTTTTTTGAGTATTGGCAGAGTACCTATCTTGCCGAGATGGAAGACTTTGTTCGCTGTATTGTTGAGAAAGACACACCCATGGTTGGTATGATAGATGGGTATAAAGCAGTTGAATGGGCAATCAAGGCTGACGAAGCAGTAAAAGAGCAAAAAATTGTGCACTTATAATTGCCAGTTAAAAATTCATAATTAAAAACCTTTAATTGAAGAGTTGACAGAAAAACTATATCAGGAATATAGTTCTTCTGTATGCCTACCATTTTCATTGGCTTGACTGATGACATCAGATATCAGATTGTTTAATGTTGGTATGCACATTGTATAATTTACATCAATATTGGAAGAGGAAATATGCAGGTTTCTGAAAAACATATACGTGAATACAATGCCTTTGGACCCTGGATTTTGACGGTTAAAACTTCTGATGAAATTCCTGATGCTTTTTCTGATCGTTTATTGCTGGATGATTCAATACTGACGGCTTTCAAAGTACCAATAAAGGTTGATAGGCGCAAAACTAAAGCTAGTAATGATTTGTATGATTATCTGGTTGTTTTGTACCCGGAAAATTTGAAGATAATGTATAGATTAGAGGAACCACAGAATTCAATTATTATACCATACTGTAATATTCTGGCGATATCAAAATTGGTTGATTTATTGCAAGGTGAGCTGACTCTTTTATTAAGGAACCGCAAAATAACTATACCATTCAATTCAGTTTCTGAGGATATAATTGATGATGTAATATCTATTCTTGAAAATCACTGTTGTTTTGAAACTGAATTGGAATTACCGCAGGCGAACACATCTCTATCTTCCCTTTCGATGCTGTATAGCAATCTTATTCGCAAAGAAAAAAAATGTGGAGATCTTACTCTCATTTCTTACCAGCCAACTTTTAAAACTGAAAAAATTAAAAACAATTTATGGGAGCAGCTATCCGAAATATTTTTTAGATATACTATTCGTGAAAGTATGATTTTAGCTGATGCTCATAAGTTCATTATTTATAACAGCATTCCTCAGATTGTAAAGTATTCAAAGGGGCATTACGGTTATACGAGGACCGTTGTTCCGCGAAATCTTATAACCCGGGTATCAGTTACCCAGTCTTCAACTTGTATAGGAATTTTAAATATTATCTTGGAAATTGGCGGGGGAAATATCACATTTACTGTTGGGAAGGAAGGTATTCCTGATTCTCTTGTTTCATCATTTATTAATTCTCACTTGGACGGGTAAAAGAAACACAAAATCCATAAGTGTCATTAGAAAGATTTTGAATTTTGAATTTTGAATTTTGAATTTTTTATTTGCAAAAAATTGAAACTTGTAATACAATAGAGCAAACGTTTGATCTGACGTACGAGAATTTTTTATTACCGTCTATAGCATTTATTATTCAGTGAATTTTATTTGTCAGAAGTGATTTTATTAGGTAAGGATATGACTATTAGACTAGCAACAGCACCATGTTCCTGGGGTGTGGAAGATGCAGCAAACAGTAGCAACCCTCCTTGGGAGACCGTTTTGAAGGAAGCCTCTTTCAGCGGATTTTCTGGGCTTGAGCTAGGACCATTAGGTTTTTTTCCTCAGAATGCAGATTTGATAGCTGATGTTTTTACTGCTCATAAATTACTGCTGGTAGCTGGTACACTGTATGATGATATATTACATCAAAAGAATTTTTCATCAATTAAGTCAAAAACCCATGAAATTTGCAATTTAATTTCTGCAGTTAATGCCAATGGAAGAGGTGAGCAAAAATATCTTGTTATAATTGATAGTGTTAAGGAAGAGAGGGATCATACAGCGGGGCAATCGACTAAAGCCCCTAGGCTGAATTCAGATGATTGGAAAATTATGATGACTCATGTTAAGGAAGTTTCACGAATTGCTTCAGAAGGATATGGGATCAGGCCGGTTATACATCCTCATGCGGGGGGATACCTTGAGTTTGATGATGAGACTGAAAGATTCCTGAATGATATAGCAGATGAAACAACCGGATTATGCCTCGATACGGGTCATTTATACTATTCTGGAGTAGCTCCAGACCGTAGTATTATAAAATATTCCAATAGGCTTAATTACTTGCATTTTAAGGATATAAATCTTAATTTGCTGCAAAAGACACGGTCTGTTCAGCAAGGTTTTTTTGATTCCTGCCTGGAGGGTGTTATGTGCCCTGTAGGAACCGGGTGTATAGATTATAAAAGCGTTAAACGTGCTCTTGAGCAAATTAATTATATAGGTTGGATAACTATAGAACAGGAGCGTGATCCGTTAAAGTTTGAAGGTGCTCTGGCCGACCTTAAACTTAGTAACCGGTTTCTTAGCAAAATTGGTTTTTAGAGAGATTTATTATAGTGTGAGCAAACGTTTGCACGGTATAGTGTTTTTTATCTGCAAGCATAAGCAATAAAGGAGAAATTGATGTTTAATGAAGAGCTGAAATTAGATAAAGCATTGCGCTGGGGCATGATTGGTGGTGGCAGGGGTAGCCAAATTGGGTACATTCATCGTGCATCAGCTGCCAGAGATGGTTTATTCACTCTCGTTGCCGGTTCATTTGATATTGATTTTGAGCGTGGAGTAGCGTTTGGAAAGAATATCGGAGTTGATGAATCACGGTGCTATTCAGACTATATTACAATGTTTAGGGAAGAGGCAAAACGGAAAGATGGTATTCAGGTTGTCTCAGTTGCAACTCCAAATAGGTTTCATTATGAGATGTCCAAAGCTGCCCTGGAGTTTGGCTTACACGTGGTTTGTGAAAAACCTTTGACTTTTACCGTAAAGGAAGCTGAAGAACTTAAGCATTTGGCGTTAAAAAATAATCGTGTGGTAGGGGTAACTTATGGATATTCAGGGCATCAGATGCTCCACCAAGCCAAAAACATGATACAGAATGGGGAAATTGGAGATGTTCGTATTATTCAAATGCAATTTGCCCACGGGTGGCATACATCAGCAGTAGAAGTAAATGACCCCGGAACAAAATGGCGGGTAACACCAGATGTCGCCGGACCAACCTATGTTCTGGGAGATGTTGGAACCCATGTTTACTATTTAGCCCAGGTTATGATTCCGGATCTGAAAATCAAAAACCTGTTGTGTACCCGTCAAAGTTTTATCCCTTCACGTGCACCATTGGAAGATAACGCTTTCGTGTTGATGAATTTTGAAAACGGAGCAGTCGGAAACTTGTGGGCCAGTTGCATAAATGCAGGGTCTATGCATGATCTGAAGATTAGGGTTATTGGTTCTAAAGCAAGTATAGAGTGGTGTGATGAGCACCCTAATCAGTTGCATTTTCAAGTGCAGGGTGAGCCGAAACAGATATTGGATCGCGGGCATCAGTATAACTACAATGATGATCCTATGGTGAATTCTGACAGACTGGGAGGAGGCCATGCTGTAGGATTGTTTGAATCCTGGGCTAATATTTACCATAGATTCGGTTTGATTATGGACAAGGTTAACCATGGTGCTGATGTGGATAAAATTGATCTCTGGTATCCGGATATTAATGCGGGGATTGAAGGTGTTCGTCTGCTGGAACGATGTGTGGAATCAGCTGACAAAGGTTCAACATGGGTTGATTTCTAAAACAAAAGAAGATGGGGAAATTTCATCTAATTGAATTAAATTATAGATTATATTTTGGGTTATTTGAAATTCCCATTTTAGTTTTTTTGATCTGATTAAGTTATTGTTTATATGAAAATTACATAGGGTTATATTAAAAATAATCATATAAAGTTTGCTTTAACAAGCGAAATATAAATACATATTGAAAAATGCTATGCATTTTTGTAATAGAGAAAGAGGAGATGAAGAGATGCAGACAATACGACTTACTACAGCGCAGGCTTTAGTTAAATTTCTTGATAATCAGTATATTGAGACAGATGGAGTTGAACAAAAATTTGTAGGTGGTATTCTGGGAATATTTGGCCATGGGTGTGTGGCGGGGATTGGTGAAGCTTTACAGGAACCCAATCACTCCTTAAAGTTTTTTCAGGGACACTCCGAACAGGGTATGGGGCATACTGCAATTGCTTATGCAAAGCAGTCCAACCGGAAAAGAATCATGGCTGTAACCAGCTCAATAGGGCCTGGAGCTTTGAATATGGTTACAGCAGCAGGAACTGCAACAGTTAACAGGATACCGGTTCTTTTTCTGCCGGGTGATAATTTTGCCTGTCGTCAGCCGGATCCTGTCCTTCAGCAGGTAGAGAATGAAGGAGATTTAACAGTATCTTCAAATGATGCCTTTAAACCAGTTTGCCGTCTTTTCGACAGGATTGTTCGACCTGATCAGCTGATGATCTCTTTAATAAATGCCATGAGAGTACTTACAGATCCCGCTGACACGGGCGCGGTATGTTTGGCAATGCCGCAGGATGTTCAGGGAGAAGCATACAGCTACCCCCTCTCCTTTTTTGAGAAGCGCATTCACAGGATATCACGTCGGCCTATGGCAGCAGTTGATGCAGTCTTAGCGGCAGATATGATTTCAAAGAGCAGAAATCCAATGATTATTTGCGGAGGCGGAGTAAGATATTCTGAGGCTGGAGATGCATTGGCACAGTTTGCAGAGAAGTACAATATTCCATTTGGTGAAACTCAGGCCGGGAAGGGAACAATTGTTTGGGATCATATTATGAATATGGGTGGAACCGGAGTTTGCGGGACATTGGCTGCTAATACTATTGCACATGAGACGGATTTGATTATGGCAGTGGGAACCCGTTTGAATGATTTTGTTACTGGATCAAAATGGAATTTCCACAATCCTGATGTGAAAATTATATCCATCAATGTAAACAATTTTGATGCTTACAAATTGAATGCATACCCTTTTCTCTGTGATGCCAAAGAGGGGTTGAGTGCACTTGATAAACTTTTGAAAAAAACCGCTTACAAATCCTCATGGGGCAACCGACCGCAGGAGCTTTATGCGGAATGGAAGTTAGAGAACGATCGACTCTATAATACTGATGATCAGCAGGAAGGTTTTACCCAGACAAAAGTGATGGGACTCATGAATGATACATTACTTCCTGAAGATGCAATTATCGTAGCTGCTTCAGGATCTATTCCCTCAGATTTAGAGAGATTGTGGCGTACAAGAGTGCGTGATACTTACCATCTTGAGTATGGTTTTTCCTGTATGGGGTATGAAATTGCAGGAGCTCTCGGTGCAAAAATTGCTGAACCAGAAAGAGAAGTTTTTTGTTTAGTCGGTGATGGGGGTTACCTTATGCTCAACTCAGAAATGTTCAGTAGTATCCAGGAAAAGCTGAAGATTAATATTGTATTAATTGATAATAATGGATTTCATTGCATAGATAACCTTCAGGCTTCTCAGGGAATACCTCACTTTGGATGTGAGTTCAGATTTAGAAATGATGTTACCGGTCAATTGGATGGTGATTATATTCCTGTTGATTATGCAATGTCGGCTAAAGCGCTGGGTTTTCAATCCTGGCGGACTGAAAACAGCGAAGATTTTATTGAAGCAATGCATAATGTTCTTGAAAGCCCGGTATCAACTTTGGTGGATTGCAAAACAATGAGAAAGTCAATGACAGATTCCTATAGCACCTGGTGGCGTGTTGGGACACCGGAAGTTTCGAAAAAGCCGGAAGTTGTTGAGGTTTGGAAAAAGATGAAAAAAGAGGCAAGTGAAGCAAAGCAGTTCTAAAGGAGGTTTTAACATGTTTAATAGTAAAAAAGTTAAATTGGGAATAGCGCCGTTAACGTGGACAAACGATGATATCCCTGAACTCGGAGGGGATATCCCGTTTGAGCAATGTGTGAGTGAAATGGCTTTAGCAGGGTTTACTGGATGTGAGGTAGGGAATAAGTTTCCAAAAGATCCAATAAGGTTGAAAGAAGCTTTGGATTTAAGAGGATTGGAGATTTGTAATGCCTGGTTTAGCCCATATCTAACAACTAAATCTTTTGAAGAAAATAAAATAGCCTTTGTTGAACATTGCAGATTTCTAAAGGCAATGGGCGCTGATGTTGTGGGAGGAGGGGAGCAGGGACACTCTCCCCAGGGGGATATAACTGCCCCGGTTTGGAGTAAAAAAGCAAATTTCACTGAAGAAGAGTGGAAAAGATTAGTTTATGGTTTGAATGAACTGGGGAAAATTTCACTTGAAGAATACGGGATTAAATTTTGCTATCATCATCATATGGGGACCGGTGTTCAGACCATGGCTGAAACAGATAGGCTTTTGAATGAAACTAAACCTGAGTATGTATACCTTAATTATGATTCAGGTCACTTTTTTTTCTCCTTTGAGGATCCTGTGGCAGCAATTGAAAAATATATAAGTCGAACAAAGCATGTGCACCTTAAAGATGTGCGGGTTGGAGAAAGGGAGCGTTGTCGTGAAAATAATATGAGTTTCATGGCCGCAGTCGGTTCAGGTGTTTTTACGGTTCCCGGTGATGGTATTATTGATTTTCCCGCAATTTACTCAATATTACAAAAGAATAACTATGAAGGGTGGATGGTTGTAGAAGCTGAGCAAGATCCTGCAATAGCGCATCCATTAACCTATGCTAAAATGGCGCGTGAGTATATCCGGCAGCAGGCTGGTTTATAGTTTATTGTGTCGGCTGATAAGGAATTATTTCCAATTACAGATAAGAGGTGAGATTTTATGATAATAGCTCTACATGGACAAGTTACATTATATTCAAATATCTTAACAGATATAAGAATTGCAAAAGAGTGTGGTTATAAGGGAATTGAACTGCATACGGATAAGCTGTTACGCTATCTGAATTCCGGCATGACTGCACTTCATTTGAAAGAATCTCTTGACAGATATGCTATTGAACCTGTGGCAATTGATATTATAGGTGATATAGAGGTACAGGATTCTTCCCATAAAGATGCTCTGTTCAATTTAACACAAAGACTTTGTGAGGTGGCTGAAGTTGTCGGAGTTCCTACTATCCAGGTAAATCCGTTCAGTGCTCTTGAAGGAATGCCTATAGATAAAATAATCTCTTTAACAGCCGAGAATCTTAAAATTATTGCTGATATTGGTGCTGAGCGGGGTATTCGATTTCAGATTGAAGGAGCAGCCTGGACACCCATTCACTCTTTAGAAGATTGTCTGAAATTAATTGATAAAACCAATCGCACAAATGTTGGATTAGTCATTGATTTCTGGCACTTCTGGGCAAGCAGGGGCGCTGATCCTGAAGAAATTAGTCGATTGGATCCATCTATAATCTTTGGAGTACACTTGTGTGATGGATTAAGACCTGCTGCTGAAGCACCATGGCCTGATGAACGTGACTTACGCGGATATCTCCCGGGGGAGGGGGAACTTCCCGTAGGAGATTGGATGGACGCTGTAAAAAGTACCGGCTATGACGGATTTGTGTCAGGCGAGTTTTTGAATTCAAAATTATGGGAATCAGACCTTCTTACAATTGCCCGGGAAATGAGAGAAAAAATAGAGGAATATCTTTAGCTGATGAGATTTTGTCTGAAGAGTATTTTGAAAGCCCAAAATAAATTGATATAGGAAGTTAGAATGAAAGTAACCATCAAGGATATCGCAAAGGCAGCCAATATATCCTACTCTGCTGTTTCCCGAGCTCTGAATGGGCACAAAGGGGTTAGTGAAGAGACTCGGCAAAAAGTTAAGGATTTGGCTGTAAAAATGGATTACTCGCCCAATGCTTTAGCACGTAGTCTTGTTCAGAAGCAGACAGGGACAATTGGATTGATACTTCCTGATATTACCAATCCATTTTATCCGGAACTGGTAAGAGGTGTAGAAGAGAGGGCAAGTTCGGCTGGTTATAATACATTCTTTTGTAATACAAATTATGATTTGAAAAAAGAAGAGTCTTATATCCATAATTTACTTGAAAAGCGTGTAGATGGTATTATTCTGGCACCAATAACAAGTCAGGCAAACTATTTTGAAAAACGCAATCGAATTCCTGTCCCATTTGTCTATTTGGGGAATGCCCCGGAAAGTACGAAATTTAACTATGTTATAACCGATAATATTAGAGGCGGTTATTTGGCTGCCCGAACCCTTATTGAACGAAATTACCGCAAAATTGGATTTATTAGCGGCGTTCAAAATGGATCGATTACTGATGGCCGGTATACGGGATTTATTGAAGCTATGAAGAGGTATAATCTGGAGATAAATGAGAATTATATAAAACAGAAATCCTGGCGCCTGATAAGTGGTTATGAGTGTATTCTTGAAATGATTGATTCAGGGAATTGTCCTGAAGCTGTGATGGCCGGAAACGATCTTATAGCAATAGGAATTCTTCAGGGAGCAAAAGAGCGGAAATTTAGAGTTCCTGAGGATTTGGCTATTATTGGATTTGATGATATTCCCAATGCATCCTGGCCTGAAATTAATCTATCAACTATCAAACAACCAAAAATTCAGATGGGTATGGCTTCAGTAGAAATATTATTAGATATATTTCAGAGTGATGATTCAGGAAGTACACAAAAAAGAGTTCGAAGACTTATAATGGATCCGGAATTAATCTTAAGAGGATCTTGTTAATACGTAGGAGTTTTATCAATGGTTTTTTTTCCTGAAGAAAGAAAGTTGGATTTTGTTACACTAGGCAGAGCTGGGTTGGATTTATATGCTGCTGAAAAAAATACTGATTTTAATGAGGTCTTATCGTTTAAGAAGTTTGTTGGAGGTTCTCCTGGAAACATTACAGCCATGCTAGCAACTCTTGGAAGGAAAACCGGACTTCTGACAAAAGTGTCTGGTGATTTTATTGGAAAATATGTTATTTCTTATTTCAACTCATTGGGGACAGACACATCGCAAATTTCGCTGGATTTAAGTGGAAGCAGAACAAGCCTTGCTATTACTGAGATGAAACCCAAAGATTGCGGAGTTATTATTTATCGAAATAATACTGCTGATCAGTTGTTGAGCCCTGAAGAGATCAATGAATCCTATATAGCTGAAGCAGCCTGTTTGGTTATTTCAGGATTTGCCCTTTCTGAGAGTCCGGGAAGAGAGGCCGCCCTGACGGCTATTGAGTATGCCAATCGAGTTGGAACAAAAGTTACACTGGATCTTGATTTTCGGCCCTATTCATGGCGATCTCTTTATGAAGCATCAATATATATGGGAATTGCAGCAGAAAAGTCAGATATTCTAATTGGTAATGACGAAGAATTTGCAGTTTTGAACAAAATTATGTATCCATTAGCAATTAATAGTCCTTCTAAGGCTGTTGCCCCATGGCTGAAGAAAGGCTGCTCCTTGGTGATCTATAAACAGGGAGGGAGAAAAGGAGCTATTGCTTTCGAGGGAGATGGTCAGATTCACGAAGGGAGACTCTACTACATAAAAAAAACCAAGCCTTTTGGAGCGGGTGATGCTTTTTTAGGAACCACCTTGCACTATCTTATGCAAGACTGGAATGTTCCGCTTGCAATTGATAATGGAGCAGCAGCTGCCAGTATTGTTATATCTCGTGAAAGTTGCAGTGCCGCTTCTCCAACCGAAAAGGAAATAAATACATTTAAAATCAAATATAGAGGAGGAAGTGCAGATGCCTAAACATATTGCACCTTATGAGAACTTTAATAATCCAATTATTGATATTGGTAATTCGTTGGTACCACGTTGTTATCTGAATGTTGTCAGACTAAAGAAGGGTGAGTCTTATTCTTATCATCTAAATGAGTATGAATCTGTTTGTGTTGGAGCTTCAGGAACGTTCAGCGTTTCAGTTGATGGTGAGACTTTTAACGATGTTGGAATTCGGGATTATATTTTCGGCGGGAAGCCGGATTCTGTGTATGTACCTCTTGATAGTGAGGCTGTTTTAACCGGTGTAAGTGAGTTTTCTGTAATTCTCATTGCTGGGGGGCGTTATGAGGAAAAGAAAAAAACCTTTCGCATTACACCGGATGATGTGGATAAAATTCAATATGGTTCGGATGATACAAAAACTCATAGGAAAATACTCCATATCCTTGGACAGAAAAATCGGGATCTTACCGGCAGGTTGCTTGTAAGTGAGTTGTTTACAGTTGGTGCCGGAGGCTGGTCCGGATTTCCGCCCCATAAACATGATGAAGATATTAAGGGTGTGGAGACAGCCTTTGAAGAGGTATACTATTTTGCTTTTAATCCTGAGAATGGTTTTGGAGCCCAGTTTGCTTATGTTCATGATGATGATATGGGCCCTGTGTATCATATCAAAAACGGTAGTACTATACTTTTGGAAAGAGGCTACCACCCCGTTTGTGCGGCTCCCGGGTATGAGATGTATTATTTTACTATTCTCGTTGGAAAAACAGAGAAATCATTGAAGCAGAATTTTGAGAAAGCCCATGAATATCAAGTGCATACAATTCCCGGTATAAAAGATATGGTT
>Ga0307989_1000957_pt1 | contig 16692 bp, 14 predicted proteins | sample EllFjometagen185_FD_203164 | JGI IMG/M metagenome (GOLD analysis project Ga0307989, IMG submission 203164) | Marine microbial communities from Ellis Fjord, Antarctic Ocean - #185 | ecosystem: Environmental > Aquatic > Marine > Unclassified | place: Southern Ocean | collected 2014-10-08
CAAAATGGCAATGTGCTGATTGTGGGTTAGATATTTTTGAAGTTGATGATGGTCAGTAAGATGGATTAGGACAACAAAAACAGACCAATCCTTCTTTTACTGGAGTCGTAACGGAACAGTTTGCAATTCATTGATTTGAGTTTGATAAAATCAAATACTGAGTTAATATGTCTTTCCAGGGAATAAATGGCATCGAATTTATGAGCAGGTATTTACCTCTGAAATACTTTCACAGGCCATGTTTCATATTGATATATTGGGTATTCAGACTGACTATCTATGAGGATCTAAATTGCTTTTTCAGTCCATTGGTGGTTAAATCTCCAGATATCATTGTGAATAGAAAATTTCCTTCATTGGTTTTTGCCTTTTACCTTGTTTAATTAATTGAGATGGAACTGATTTCACCCAATTTCCGGTTTCTTAAAGATCTTGACCCTGCTCTTGTAAAGCAGGCAGCAATGGCAGAACGATACTGCTTTATTTGTACAAGCTAAACGCTATACCGGAACAAACCAGTATTAGCCCATGAAGTCAGGGATTTTGTCGGGACATTGGATCTTGAAGGGGTTCAGAAAGGAGTTTTCATCACCAAATCAAAGTTCCCGAAGGACACTCAAGAAATCATTACAAAAACACCAAAGAACATCATCTTAATCGATGGAGATAAACTTGCTGATTTGATGATTGACTACAACGTCGGGGTGTCATTGGAAAAAGTATACGAAATAAAGAAAATCGATTCCGACTTTTTTATCGAAGAATGATAGAAATACCTGAGTTCAAATAATTATGGAAAGGTTGATCTATTTCAATAAATACTTACATAATGTAATCATGGCTAATTTATTGTAGAATAATTATCTTATTGGTTCCAAATTTTAAAAATGGACGATTCTGTGGAAAACATATTATAAAGTTAATGGAACACAAAGGGTTATAGAACTTAAGAATGGAATGTTGATTGCAAAAGATAGATCTAGTTGTTAAAATTCTCTTTTGGCGAAATATGTCGTTTGAATTCTAAGCTTGTCAGTTAAAGGCTAAATAGCTATGAAAATTTTTAAGACTATCATTAGAATCGACTACCCCCTTAATTACGGGTTACTTGATAATCTGGGACAACAACTTGAGTTTGTTCACCAAAGGACATTAGACGATAAAGACTATGTAAATAGCAAAGGAAATATTGATTTTACAAAGCATTCAATTACTCAAGTTGGTACATGTAAAAAAGATGACTACTCTTTAAATTTGTCTCTTAAAACTATTGATATTACAGTTAATCACAATGAGGGGATTAGTCTTGGATATTTGGCAAAAGGAAAATTGTTTAAGTTATATGGAGAAATGCTTAAAAAAATCTCTGTTAGATTATTTGATAGAATTGGAATGCGGTTTTGGGTTATTTTAGAAGATGAGAAATTCCAATTTGATTCAATTAAGGAATATATTACAAATTCGACAAGTCTCTTCAGTGAGGTATTCACCGAGCAATTTTCAGATGTGTCTGACGTAGGTCTTGTATATGAAACTTTGGGTGATAATCAAAATTCCAGAGTTTTACTTGGGCCATACAAAGACAAAGAAGCTGCTAAATACCAATTTCTCAACCCGAATGTAAATGAAGGATTAATATTGGATATTGACTTATGGGAATCAAAAATTAAAACCCCTGAGTATAATATACAATCAAACTTAATATCAAAGCTCGATACCATCAAACAAATTACCAGTGCTATTGAGAAAAAATTAAAAGGAGTCTTACCATGACGACTGAATCAACTCTTCAAAAAATGAGAGATTTCGGCACAACATCCGATTATGAAACTCATGAGATTTTTAAAACTCCGAGACCCTCACAAACAGTATTTTATACTGATAGTACTTCCCCTCCAAAAAGTTCATCAACACAAGAGGATTTTATTCAAGTAGAAGATGATATATTAAGTGAAACAGCAGCGACAGTACTGAGAATCGACAGGGATCTAGTACAAGTGAAACTTGATCCTGACTTGGTAGTTCATTTTCCAATCGAGTTGTTTGAAGATAAATCAACATTATTAGTTGGCCAACAGCTAAAATACCAAATAACCAGAGAGGATGGCTATCGACAACAAGCATTCATCAAAGATAGTCGTACAGTTAACGAAAGTGATAAAGACGATTTCTTAAACTTGCTTGATCAGGTTGAAATTCGACAAGATAATAATCAATGTTGAACATCAATTTTTTCAATGTAGGTCATGGTGATTCTATAGTTTTAGAATCGATCGTTGACGAAGATCAAAAAAAATATATTGTAATAGATTCATGTCGAACCGGTGAAAGCCCTAACAGAATAAATCCTGCTTTTGAATTTCTCAAATCACGAAATGTATCTGTAATAAATGCATTAGTGATTACTCATTTCCATACTGATCATTTCACAGGAATAGAAGAATTTTTAAATGGTTTTGAAATAAAGAAATTATTTATCCCACCAGTCTTCAGTGAAAATACTACAAAATTTAATACCCAAATAAAACACTTTAAAGCTCGTGCTAAGGAGTTATATGAAAGATCTGATGATGAGTTAATTAGAGGGAAAAGTTTCAGTCTTGCCCATCTATTGGTGTATTTAAGCAGGAATTGGGAAAAGGTAGAAGAACTGAAAGGCAGAGAAAATAAATTTAGAGTACCCGATATGTCAGAAATTTCTGGTTGGATTTATTTACCATTGCCACTTATAAAAGGAGCTTTAAGAAGTAAAATCATAGAAGGTGATTTCGATATCGACAATTATTCAGAGGCTAATGATCATTCTGCTGCTATAAGAATAGATTATGAAAATAGAAAAGTTTTATTTGGTGGGGATAGCAATCCAGCAAGATGGAAAGAACATGCCCGACAAATGAAGCGAGATGATGTTGTGAATTTAGAATCTGAATTTTTAAAAGTTCCTCACCATGGATCAAAACATAACAACACCTCGGAAATATATAAATACATATTAGATCGAACAGAAACAAGAAATATTGTATTTGTTTCTGCAAATGGTATTTCTCACCCTCATGATGAGTTTTTCAAGTTAATTGAAGATCTTAACATTAAACCATATTGTACAAATCTATCTCCACAATGCATTAAGCAAATCATCCCTCTAAGAAAAAAAAAAGAGATACCACAGCACGCAGAAGCATTCATTCAAAACTATACCCAAGAATTAAAACCGTATCCATGCCAAGGTGATATTTGTCTTTCAATTAACTCTTCAAGTTACTCAATAAAAACAAGTAGTCATCTGCCATGTCCATATCATATTTGATAAAAAACCATTAAAAGTTTCTAGGTCTTGAATCAGAGAGTGACTTCAAAAATAATTGGTTGTTGTTAAAAATACTCCTCAATGATCTTTCCTTGTGTTCCCACAACTCGAAGATATCCGGTACATGATCGACTTCAGCTCCAATAAGACGTCTCAGACCTTTCAATTTGCTCTCAGTTTATATTCTTTATCACGAACGCCTTCTGGATAATTAAAGTGGTAGAAGCATAAGATAAACTCCTGTTTCCCATTACCCAGTGGCTCTAGTTCGTCAACTCTGATTGGGGTACCCCGATCAAAGATAACCGGATCACTTCATCACAATTATTTCAATTTGACTTGGCACCTTCTCTGCAAATAATTATCTTAGATATTGCAAATTTTTCCTTGAGTTTATTTAACTTTTTTCCACGGTACCCTGAGATAGGATAAAAATGACAACGAAAAAGAAATCAAAAGCAGCTAAAAATAAGCCAATTGGAATGGTGCCTGCTTCCAGCAAAACGATGTTGAGTCCAGTTAAAAAGGAGTCTGTTGAGAGAAAGCTGCCTGAAGGTAAAGCTCACGCTGTAAATCTACCAGAAGAAAAGAAAGTGACTCCAGTTAGCGAATTGGAAGAACTTGAAGCACTGATTGCGGAAGAAGGAAGTAAATCTTATTCATCATATCTATCTGTTGGAAAAGCACTATATACCATTGAAAAAAACAAACTGTACGATGGAAAGTACGTGAACTTCGTAGAATACTGCAGGGTACGTTGGGGGTGCGAGAAATCCTATGGGTACGATCTTGTAGGCGCACACAAGGTTTATACGGAGCTTTCCACAATTGCGGAAAAAGCAAAAATAGACAGGATATTCACTAATGAATCTCAGCTCAGACCTTTCAGAAAACTGAAAAGCGATAAAGATCGGGTGCTAGTATTCAATCAGCTCGTTGAAAAAGTGCAGGACGGACAACTAACGGCTGAGATTGTAAAGGAGCAAATCGACTGTTTTGATACAAAAACTAAAACGTTCTCAGATAAAAAGATTGAAAAACGGTCAACATATACTTCCTCAACAGATAAAATATCACTGAAGACGACCGATATAGAAACTACGGAATCTGGATTTTCATTCACAAAGCTGGATGATGAGAAGGTAAAGAATTTTCAAAGTAGAATTTCTGAAGTTTTAGAGAAAGGTGGTTCTGTTGAGATTATCTGTAAACCTAAAAAAGTGAAAAAAGCCGGAAAGAACAAAGCATCTGCTAAAAATAAAAAGAACAAATAAATAGTGGATTCCGTGGTGCTGTGTCCACTAAAGCGATTACACCTGTAAACTTGATAATGCTTATGGATTTTACAGGTAAATCAAACCGACCGAAATGACTGGCTATACCTTCCGTTTCAAGTCGCAAGTAAAATACCCCATAAAAACATGCTGATCCAACCATATCACAATAATTTTATTTTTACCTGAGTTGTGACGGAGCAGTATACAATTCATTAATTTGAGTTTGATAAATTCAAATATTGTGTTAAAATCTCCGGCATAATATTAATATTCAGAATTTTGTCTAGCTTTTGTGGCTACCGATAATTGGAAAAATCGAATTAGAATTAACCGTAATGGATGACGGAGCTAGAATATCTGAAGGATTAGACTGGAAAAACTCCAGCACTCTGGAGCTAAAACTCTTCTGTACTTTAGTAAAGAACCAGCTAGACGGATCAATAGACATGGAAAGTAATAACGGAACTAAATTCAACATAGAAGCATAGCAATGGAAAAAGTAAGAATCCTTATCGTAGAAGATGAAGCCATTTTAACTATTGAGATAAAATAGATTTTCAATATTTGCATAAAACTCTACTTAAGCACAGTGAGTCATAATGAACGAAACACTGACATCACAAAAAGAAGGTTCTGGTATGTTTAAAAGAATTTTAGCTGGATTTATTCTCATAATAGCTATCACCGGTATTGGAAGCTTTTATTCCCTGACTCAGATGGAACGTTTAGTTGAACTGACTACCAAGGTTTTTAATCATCCATTAAGAGTCACCACGGCCGTTTTAAGTGCGGACACCAATATCGTTAAAATACATCGCAGCATGAAAGATGTTGCGCTTTCTATGACAGATACGGATATAGAGTCAGCAGTGGTTCTTGTAGATGATTTCGAAAAAAAGGTGCTTAATCATCTCAGTATTGCCGAGGAATCGATTTTAGGTGATTCAGGAGCGACCTTGCTTGATGAAACCATAGAGTTATTTAACGATTGGAAACCGATTCGAGATGAGGTAATTGCTTTAACAAGAGCTGGTAAAAGGACACAGGCTTATAATATCACTACAGGAAAAGGAGCAGAACATGTTGAACTGTTAAACAACAAAATGGATGAATTAAAAAACTATGCTGCTACTAAAGCAGCAGGAATGTTAAATGATTCGCAAAGAACTGAAAAAACGATTATCAAGACAACGTCTATTATCTTTATTGCAATAATTATTTTATGCGGACTGTTTGGTTATGTTATATCTCGGATAATTTCAAAGGAAGTAAACAAACGTAAAAGGGGACAAGACAAACTTCAGGTAAGTGAAGAACGCTATCGACTTTTATCTGAAAACTTTCCGAATGGCGCAGTAATATTATTTGATAAAGATTTAAAATTTGTTCTGGCTGATGGTACAGTTTTGCGTGATGTTGGATTAACAGGTAACGATATGGTAGGTCGAAAAGTAAGGGATACACTACCTCCTGATAGAGCTGAGGAACTTATACCATATTATGAATCGGCTCTTGATGGTGAATTTAAAAAGTTTGACTATGGATATGGTGGACTTGATTTTGAGGTTTATACACTTCCGGTTAAAGATAAAGAAGGAAATGTAACCTTTGGGATGTCTATGTCTCAGAATATAACTGTTCGTAAACAAGCTGAGAAAGCACTCAAAGAAAGTGAAGAAAAATTGCATCTAATAATTGATAGGTCTTCTATTGGAATTTGCACGGTTGATCTGCTTGGTAATTTTATCATGACAAATCCGGCATATGAAATGATACTGGGTTATTCTAAAGAAGAACTTAAGGAGCTTTCATTTTATGAAGTGACGCATCCAGATAACCGTCCTGAGAACAAAAAGCTTTTCCAAGATATGTTTAATTTGAAAGCGAAAGACTTCACATTAGAGAAAAAATATATTCGCAAAGACGGCACGGAGATTGATGTGGTCGTCCACGGTATTGGGATCAGAGACGATAAGGGAAACACTAAATTCGGGACTGCATTCGTAGAGGATATCACCGAGCGCAAACAAGCAGAGGAGCAAATTAAAGCTTCCCTTAAAGAAAAAAATACACTCATTGATGAAATAAATCATAGGGTTAAAAACAATTTGAATGTTATTACCAGCCTACTAAATCTTCAGGCAAAAAGTATTGATGATGATCGAACCAAAGATATTTTAAAAGATAGCCAAAACCGTATTTACGCAATGGCAGCTATTCATGAAACACTTCATGGATCAGAGAACTTATCGGAGATTGATCTAAAGAAATATCTATTCAAAATAACAACCTCAATTTTTCAATCATCTTCTGTTGATCCGAGTAAGGTCAAACTGAAGACTGATATCGAAGAAATGCCAATCAGTATCAATCAAGCATCTCCACTGGGTTTGACTATCAATGAACTAATATCCAACTCCTTGAAGTATGCGTTTCCTGAGGACAGGACGGGTGAAATCACTGTTACTATGAAAAATTTAGATAAGCAGCTCGAACTCATCGTTAAGGATGACGGAGTAGGAATACCAGAAGAGTTAGATTGGAAGAATTCTAAATCTTTAGGATTAAAACTGGTTCGCACTTTAGTTGAAAATCAACTTGATGGATCAATAGATTTGGAAAGTAATAATGGAACAAAATTCACAATCAAATTCAATATTGAGAATTAACAATGGAAAAAGCTAGGATACTTATAGTAGAAGACGAAGCCATTATCGCAATGGAAGTAGAGAGTCAGTTGCAGGGCTTAGGATACAATGTGACATCAATAGTGGATACGGGTGAAAAGGCAATCAAAAAGGCTGAAGAAGATAGACCAGACCTCATCTTGATGGATATTCGGATCAAAGGAGAAATGGATGGAATTGATACCGCTGAAGCTATCCGGTCACAGTTTGGTATCCCCGTGATTTTCTCAACAGCTTATCTTGATCACGATAGGATTGATCGGGCTAAGATCACAATGCCGTTTGGATATGTACTGAAGCCAATTCAGGAAAGGGATCTGAAGGTGACGATTGAGATGGCGTTGTATGTGGCTAAGGTTGATAGGGAACGAAGAAAAGTAGAAGAAGAACTGAAACTTGAAAAGGAAAAATATAAGATAGCTTTCCAAACGAGTCCTGATGCTGTGAATATCAATCGAATGGATGGATTATATGTTGACATTAATGAAGGCTTTACATGGCTAACTGGATTTTCAAGAGAAGATGTGATTGGAAAATTCTCATCAGAAATCCAAATTTGGGCCATTCCCGAAGATCGTGAGAGGCTTACCTCAGGGTTAAAAGAAAAAGGGTATGTTGAAAACCTTGAATCAAAATTCAGATGTAAAGATGGGTCATTTAAAACTTCTCTCATGTCAGCCCGTATAATTGAACTGAATAGTGAACCGCATATTTTGTCGATAACCAGAGATATTACTGATCGAAAAAAAATTGAAGAGGAGCTCAAGGAAAGCCAATTGATTTTTTCACAACAATTCTACCAATCTTCAACCAGTATGTGCCTATATACTCCTGATGGAACCATAGAGAAAGCGAATTTAAAATTTTGTGAAATGTTTGGTGTTGAAGAGCAGGAGATTGTTACAAAAAAGTATAATATGTTCCAAGACCGAGCAATGGTCGAAGGTGGTGTTATTCCTTTTCTCAAAAAACTTTTTAATGAGAAAAAATCTGTTAGTTGGAAGGTAAACTTCAACATCACCTTAGCTTCGCAATCGACAGGAACACCAACTTCCAAAGAAGGTATATTAAATCTTGAGATTTATGGGTATCCTATTCTTGATCAGAAAGGAGAATTACTTCATGTTGTCCTTCAGCACCATGATATTACTTCACGTTTGCAAGCGGAAAATGAGGCTATAGAAGGTGAGATAAAGTACCGTAAATTATTTGAGGATTCTATCGATGGGTATGCAGTAGCCGATCCTGAGACAGGAATAATATCGGAGTGTAATCAGGCTTTAGCTGATTTAGTAGGCAAATCAAAGGAAGACATTGTCGGCCAGCATCAACGAGTGCTTCATCCACCGAATGAACAAAATGGGAAGTTTTCAGCCACATTTAAAAATCATGTGAACGAAAAATCAGGTGAGACTTTAAAGGCACAAATAATTACAAAAACGGGGGAAATTAAAGATGTCAATATACGGGCACGGGTATTTGAGATTAACAACAAAAAAATTATGCATGGGGTTTTTCGATTACAGGGAACTTAATATTGGATGTAAGGCTTATCAAAATCATCTGCAACAAAATTTCTTAAAATAAAGGATGGCAGGGCCTTGCACCCTGCTATTAAATCACTTCTTCACCTCACTCAACCCCTTCTGCTGAAAATACATATCCTGCTCTACCCCAATGCCCATTGCCCTTTAACACTCTCTATTTCAGTCAAAGATACATACCCTGTAGGGTCAAAATATTATTTCCGTCCTTGTTTCATACTAACATTAGCTCTAAGGCTGAAAAACAGATAAAATTCCATCGGGCTACTTAACATTTGCTTCAAATAATTGGTTTTGATAAGTTTCCTTATACATTCTAAATATTCTGTCTTGGAAATAATACTGGAGAACAAATGGAACCCTTTGAGGCGTTGGCTTTAGTAAGTGGTAAGATTGATGAGGAATTGTTGTTGAGAAATGAATATCTTGCAGCAGAAAATGAAATCCTAAAATCAAAAATAGAAAAACCTCTCCGGTTTACCAACTATGAACGGATAAGACTAGCCAAGATCGGAAAACAAATTGGACTCAAAGCTTTAAAGGAAATTTCATGTATCGTTCGCCCGGAAACCATCCTGGAATGGTTCCGGAGATTGGTTGCAAAGAAATTCGATGGCTCCATGTTTAGGAAAAGAGCAGGAAGACCAAGAATTGATCGTGAGTTGGAATCATTGATACTGAAATTTGCAGAAGAAAATCTGAGCTGGGGTTATGATAGACTCGCCGGTGCCTTGTCGAATCTCGGTTATGAAGTCAGTGACCAAACGGTTGGGAATACCTTGAAGAAGAATGGAATTCCACCAGTTCCAAGCCGGACTCAAGAAACAACATGGTCAACGTTTATTAAGAATCATCAGGATATTATTGCTGCCTGTGACTTCTTCACTACCGAGGTTATTACCCCAGCCGGATTGATTACCTACTATGTTTTATTTTTCATACACATCGGTTCAAGAAAGGTTCATATTGCTGGAATAACTCCACATCCTAATGAAGAGTGGATGAAGCAGATGGCAAGGAATGTTACCATGGATGAGTGGGGCTTCTTATCCAATTGTAAGTATTTGATTCATGATCGTGATACTAAATTCTGTAGGTCTTTCCAAGCAATTATAGCATCAATGGGCATCAAACCAATACGCTTGCCCCCGCAGTCGCCTAAAATGAATTCTTTTGCTGAGAGATTCGTCAGATCCGTAAAAGATGAATGCATGAATAGGATGATTTTCTTCGGTGAGGCAAGTCTGAAAATTACTCTTGCTGAATATACAGATCACTATCATATGGAACGGAATCACCAAGGAATGAATAATTTGCTGTTATTCCCAGATCAAAAACTGATGGCCAACAAAGGAAAGATAAAATGTCGAAAACGGCTGAGCGGGATGTTAAAATACTATTATAGATCAGCTGCTTGAGGAAAGCAGGTGGAAATTTGGTCAAAATACTTAGTTAAGCCGCTCTACTCCTAGCTTTCCGGGAGAAATAGTTTTTTGACCATACAAGATTCAGAAGAATAAATGTGAAAGCAAATACCAAAACGTCAGATTGTCCAAGGACGGATGCTGATGGTCTAATTTATCTGAGCAAAGGGGGGCTAATTTAGGTGAGCGCTATAGCTGAGCCACATTTGTAAATTGAATCACTTCTAATGCACTTCAGGGATCATCTAGAAGTGTTATTAAACTTCTTTAACTACTGGAATTCGAACTTAACCTTCCATTCTTTATCAAATATGTTGGAGAAATTTCAATTGATAATTGAGAATAGTAAGTATTTCTAGCTTAGTGACTCTTCATGGTCTTTCTGAAATCTTAACTTTAATGCACTACGAGTTTTCAGAATCTCCACTTGTGGCATCTTTTTACCGCTAATCGTCTTTGATTTTGAAAAATTAACAATGGCATAAGTTCCATCGTCATCATTATCAAATTGAATAATGATGTCGGCAGTGTCTTCTCTTCGGCATGAAGGATATACTTTTTTCCCATAAAGTGGATGTCCAGAACGAATTCTTCTCTTCAGGTATTTAATCAATTCATCTGCATTTTCAATCGGAATCATTGTCCATGGCCACTTGATTTCAATGGTGTCTGATTTTTCTGCTTTCATTTGATGTTTCCCTTCCAATTATCCTTAATATTAAAGCCCCTTCCGAAGGCAATATACGCTGAGCCGTTCCTAAAGACAACGAGAAATTAGTCACGTAACTGGTTGTTCTAAGATTGCTTCAAACAGGATGTGAGAGCTTGGATTTTAGTTAGTTTTGCTGTGAGCGTATTGAGGGATGTTTAGGGGGAAAATGAAGAGGATATCAGGAGAAGAAAAGTGGATTTTGGTCTAGTTTGGTCTAGTGTTTTGAAGGTGTTCATCGTCAGAACACCCTGTAATCATTGAATATTTGTGGTGGAGGTGGCGGGAATCGAACCCGCGTCCCAAAGATTGGATCAATAGCTTTCTACAAGTTTAGTCAGATTTCTATATCTCGCAAATACCATTTCACTATCCGACAAGTTCAGGCACTGCTACCCATTGAAAATTTTTCTTCTCTGCTAGTGGGAAACAAAAAAGATGAGCCTGATAAAATTACACGATCTCCTGCTTATCAGACATCACAGGCATCGCGCTCTCGAACTATGCTGCTATCGCAGCACTGTTAAGAGTATAGTCGCTATTTTTAGCAATTAAAAATTTAGACGATTTTTTTAGTGGCCATTCGTCTAACCACTACTTGCTTACACTACCAATACCTCATCCAGGTCGAAATCCTGTGCACCCCCAGTTTTTCGGAATAAGCTTTTGGTGTTTTGACGTTTAAAAATCTCGAATCGCTCGCCGGATCTCTTTTCTATCATCTTTCTCTCTAAGAGCAGCCCGCTTATCATGTAATTTCTTCCCACGACAAAGAGCGACTTCCATTTTCACACGTCCATTTTTAAAGTACATGCTTATGGGAACAAGCGTCAACCCTTTTTCTTTCACTTTTGAAAGTAGTCTAACTATCTCATGTTTATGCATTAATAGTCTTCTGCTTCTGGCAGTGCCATGATTATTGATATTACCAAATTTATATGGACTAATTTCCATTTGGCAAACTTCCATTTGAAGACCGTCACTAATCTGACAATAGGCATCTACAAGTTTTACCTTTCCTTCCCTTATACTTTTAACCTCTGTACCGACCAACGCAATACCTGCCTCAAAACGCTCAAGTATCTCATATTCATGCCAGGCTTTTCTATTTTTTACTATGAACTTGTGTGCCATTTTGTCTTCTATTATTTTATATCTATTGTTTTGTAATATAAACCTTTAATCAGTATTAAAATCAAGTTCAATTTTCCTGATTCCCCTCATATTGTACTAATTTAATGAGAAGATATACTCCTTTCTTAACTCCAAGTCTCTCCATATATTGAATTGTAGCTAAAACAGGTTGGAAATGTAGATCTTTACCGGTCTATTATTATCCAATATCGTTTACCAACATCAATATTCTTTGTATTTAGCGCGTTTAAAAGTTAATTTAATGTCTCATGTTTAATTAATAACCTCAAACGGTTTATTCCCTTTTTGGCAGTACCCCTTTACAGATTTCTTTAAATATTAATACCATAACTATTATTCACCTAATTGACAGTAATAATCAGGGCTGTTCTCCAGCTGTTTCAAATATCACTCTCAATCAGTCATTTATTATTTAAAGAATCATCAAAATATTAAACACCCTATACAATCATGGAAAATACTAATTTTTGGAATGAGAAAACTTACAGAAATCCCGATTTTATTAACAGCCCAGAAGCACGTCAAATACGTATTTTATGTGAATTAACTGCCCCAACAGCCCGTTTTGAACAAAAAGGGGTTGAAAATACAATCGTTTTTTTTGGATCAGCCCGTTCAATTTGTAGTGAAAAGGCAGAAAAAAATCTGGCAGAGTTGAATCAAAAATCAACTTCACCAGGTGGAAATGATTCAGATATTAAGTTTCAAATAAAAAAAGCCGAATCCGCCCTAAAGCTATCAAAGTATTATGATGCTTCTGTTGAATTGGCAAAAAAACTATCTCAATGGTCCATGGAAATCAATGAGAAAAAAGATCGTTTTTTTATCTGTTCCGGTGGAGGACCCGGTATGATGGAAGCAGCAAATTTAGGGGCATCAAAAACAGAACACCCGTCCATTGGACTAAATATCAGCCTTCCATTTGAACAAGCACCCAATCCCTATCAATCACCAGACCTATCGTTTGAATTTCACTACTTCTTTATCAGAAAATTTTGGTTTGCCTATCTTGCCAAAGCACTGGTTGTTTTTCCCGGCGGTTTTGGAACAATGGATGAGCTATTCGAAGTCCTGACTCTCATCCAAACCAAAAAAATTACCAAAGCAATTCCCATCGTTTTGTTTGGAAAGGAGTTCTGGAATGATTTTCTTAACTTCGATACATTAATTAAATGGGGAGTTATTAACGAAACAGATCTTGATCTATTCAAGATAATCGATGATGTTGATGAAGCCTACGAATACATAAAAGAAACGCTGACGAAAGAATATTTATAATTTAGCCTAAAATTAAATTCCACGGAGATTCTATGAGTGTATCTGATGATATGAAAGTTTCTATAAAAGGCGGCTCATTAATACGGAAAATGTTTGAAGAGGGAAATCGCAGACGAAAAATATACGGTGATGACAAGGTTTTCGATTTTAGCATTGGCAATCCGATTTTCGAACCTCCAGCAATCGTTGAAGAAAGTCTATTAAAATTACTACAAAGTGATGAAAAAGGTACGCATCGCTATATGCCTAATCCGGGGTTCCCTGAAACACGCCGATTTATTGCTGATCAACTTTTAAAGGAAACGAAGATTTCATTCACTGAAGAAAGCATTATCATGACCGCAGGTGCAGGTGGAGCAATCAATGTTATTTTAAAAACACTGCTCAATCCTGGCGAAGAAGTAATTGTTTTTAAACCTTATTTCACAGAGTACGACCATTATATAAAAAACTTCGGTGGCACAATTAAAAAAGTACCCACAACCGAAGCGTTCCGTTTCGATTTTGATGCCTTGGAAACAGCCCTGACTTCAAATGTTAAAGTTATCCTAATCAATTCGCCTAATAATCCTACCGGTGTTGTATACTCTGCTACTGAACTCGACGAATTGGATCGACTACTCTCAAAAAAGTCGGAAGAATTTGGCAATACGATCACTCTACTTTCTGACGAACCCTACAAAAAAATTGTGTTTGATGACCCTGCCCCTTCTGTGTTTTTACACTATCCGAATACAATCGTCGTAACATCCCACAGTAAAGACTTGGCACTGCCAGGAGAAAGAATCGGATATATAGCAATATCACCTCAACACAACGATGCTGAAGAGGTATATTCAGGAGCAGTAATTGCATTAAGAATACTAGGGTTTGTCAATGCCCCCGCTTTAATGCAGAGACTAATTCCACTGGTTGGTGATCAGGTTATGGATCTGAGTATCTACCGAAAAAACAGAGATATTTTGTATGAGCATTTAACCCGGATAGGGTTTTCTTGCAACAAACCCGGAGGCGCATTTTATCTATTTCCCAAATGTCCTATTGAGGATGATAAGCAATTTGTTGAAGCTGCCCAGGAATTAAATCTTTTGATAGTACCTGGATCTGCCTTTGGTGGTCCCGGTTATTTCCGCCTGTGCTTCTGTTTTGAAACAGAAATGATTGAAAGATCACTGCCGCTTTTCACTCAATTGGCCCAGCAGTACAAAATGATCAACTGATTTTTATAGACGATGAAACCGGATAAGCTGAACCCTTACACACAAGCCATGGTAAACTGCCTGCAACCGTTTACCGAAAAAGGGGAATCGACTGAACTCGACAAGACCACCAGCCAGTTTCTGGCAAATATGATTCAGGGAAGGTTCCTGCAGTATATGGTCACTCGAATTTGCCAACGTTATGAAGTGACAAGCAAAGATCTTCAAAAGCAACTGAATATGGTGATGATGACGCTTTTAAGTGACAAATTCTTTGCTGTTTTCCGGGAAAAGGTTATCAAAAAACCTGAAATTGTATTAAAAATAGCCCGAAAGATCACATCCACAGAGATGCAGCATGGTTACAATAGTATCCGGATTGATGCACTTTACAGAGGAATCAGCCGCCATTACTTTGACTATCTGAATTTTAAAATAATTACCCGTTGGATAAATACCAATCCAGATGTAGAAAAAATTATCTTCCTTTCCCGCATCGAGAAGCTCATCAATGATACCTCCCTGATTAAAGCCCTTGTTTATATTTTACAAAATGACAAACATGGTATTGTACCAACGGTTTTTAATCGATACCTGAAGAAAAACAAACTTGAAAGGCTGAGTAATCTGGTAAGATCCGGAGATTGGAGAATTGAGGCTTCATATATCCAAAAACAGTCATCAAAAATGATCAATTGGCGTGAATATATGAAATCCCTATAAGTCGTGCCTGAACGAAAAGCCCCTATTTTTGAGTATAACCTAGTTTTTAAAATAACATTCAGTATACAAGTTAAGAAGCCGTCAGTTGTAAGCTATCAGCCTTCAGAAAAAACAAACATTTTTTTCAGACACTTAAAGACTAAAAACTGAAAGCTGATTACTGAAAACTTGAATCTTCAATATAGGTCTAATTCAGTTAATCGAATAGTTGCTGATTTTTACAGGGTTTTCGTTCAGGCACTAAGTCTGGTTGTTTATCTAATTTTAAGTATTTTGGGTTTTGATCCTATTCCTGCAATTACATTTTTCATATCCCTTTTTAACTTCTGAATTTCACTCTTCGAACTCTTCCCCACTCTAATCCGATATATTTTTGTTCCTTCAATGGAAACATCTAACATGTAAGCACCATACCCTTTTCTTTTCAGTTGTTTTACAATATTAGTTGCTGTTTCCATGCTTTTGGTAGCAAAAATCTGTAGCGTATATTTCTCCTGATTTTTCCCCTCCGCCTCATTGCTTGGCCAGGTCGGCTTAAATTTCTTTTTTGCTGGAGGTTTCCGAACAATAGTCTTTTTCTTTACCCTCTTTACCACTTGATTGGCTTCTTTTTCCTGCCTTGTTTCATTGATCACCCGATTTGCTTTATCAATAATCTTTTGTGAATCTTTTTTTATAGTACTGAATTTATTTGATTCATCCCTTATATCGTAAATCTTCAGATTTTTTTGTACCTGCGATTCATTTTCTGTTTGATCCTTTTCTCCTTCCAGATTTGACATAAGCTGGGGAGCATTTGGGTCACGGGTTGCCTTACCTATTATCATCCCCAGATAAAATACCGTTGCTGCTGTTAAAATTACAAGAATAAGAAAAATAACTGCACCTTTGGCATCTATATCGATACTGAACTGAGATGATTTTTTGGGTTGAGTCAGTTGTTTGGGTCGTTTTGGATTCTGTTTCATAAAAGCTCTTCTAATTAAACCTTTTTCAAGCTGTTAATTCTGGATTTTTCAGATAAGCACATCATTAAATGGATAATAAATATAAGTGGACAATACTGAATATTTTTCAAAATAACTACTAAAATATGAGTATTTTCCACTGAAACGGCATATGTATCAGAGAATCTGCGCTGCCTGGATTAATAGGCATTTTTGTTAATAATACCGGTAAACAGAGTCATAAAGAGTATTTTTACATCAAATAAGATTGACCAATGTGCTAAATAGTAGATATCAAACTCAATCCTTTTATTTAAAGAGGTATTACCTCTCCATCCGTTCACCTGCGCCCAACCAGTCATTCCAGCCTTAGTCTTATGCCTGAGCATATAGTTGGGTATCTCCTTTTTGAATTCATCGATAAATACAGGTCTTTCAGGCC